>ERZ1047472.607-NODE-607-length-31387-cov-5.539448_pt1 | contig 31387 bp, 30 predicted proteins | sample MGYA00383095_ERZ1047472 | MGnify/ENA primary metagenome ERZ1047472 (study PRJEB29581, sample SAMEA5548365) | metagenome | biome: marine; feature: coastal; material: water | depth 1 m | study: Short-term variability in the microbial, nano- and picoplankton dynamics... | reverse complement strand
ACCTACTGTATAAACTCCAACAACCTACTGTAATCTCCACCTTACAACATTGTTCTGGGTGTATTTACGACAAGCAGGTCAATACACTGTGTTATCCACCCATTTACACACCAACAACGTAATGTACTATTAATTATATAGACATTATTCCACAACACCTTACAAACACACCTTACAATTCACTCACTTATTAATCCTTTAATTTACAATTATGTCCGATCCAATCGTAAAAAAGTACAAACATCATATCTTATTAGATACAGGTGTAGTATGTGTACACTATCACAACAGTGCAGAAGTCAAAGTCTATAATGACTACAGATCCTTTGCAATAGACCATCCACAACCTGCGTATCAACACTCACAGTTCTGGATTAAAGTAAAACATTATCTACAGAGCGTAGGTATATCACGTAATACCACTTCATCATGAAACACACTAAACTAATGTTAGCAGGTATTTCAACCTTTCTATTAACATGGCTATTCATAGCAACCGTTGGTTATTTATTATCTAACGATTACACTATCAAGCAATGCTTGACTAATACTGCTACGATCACAGTCATGCTAATGTTTGGTTGGTTACCAACAGTTCCAGTAATCCTTGACTTAAACAAACGATATGGATTATAATGCTGCTGCAATTGAGGCTTTGCGAAAAGAATTAACAAAGCTTCAGGCTGAGAACAAACGGCTTGAGAAAGAGAATATCTTATTACTTCAATCAACAGTTAGACTACGAGAGAAGATCAGTAAGATTAAACCGACAACAATATCATCCTCTAATATTAACATTTAATTTATGGAAACATTCCAATTCATAGCAATGCATTTTGCTGTTGTATTATACTTAGTATGTGTTACATGCTTTGCATTAATATTTCCTATTGCATTGTATAGGTCAATCAAATCACACTTTAAAAAAGACAAAACTCTGTCCTGATAACAGAATCTAGTGAGATAGATATAGTAATGAGAGTGGGTCAGGCTGCTCTCTTTTTTTAAATCAATTTTTTAAATCAATAAATAACATGTTCGCAAACCTTTCAGAAGACACCATTCTTCAGAGCATCGAGACAGGACGTTTCAGTGTTTTAAAATTGGACAATGACAACAGGTATACACAGCTTATGCAAGTGTATCCTAAATCATGGCACTCACACATTAAACATGCATTCAGAATGCAGTGTGAAGAAATGATTAACGAGTTAGTAACATACTCTAGTACTTTCAAGACTAAGTTAATTATGTCAGTATGAAGAGAGTGTTAATACTATTAATTCTATCACTAGTACTAGGTGCTTGTGGTAGTACAACGACATGCACAACCAAGGCAACTAATCGTGGTGGTGGATGGATAATAAACAGATAATATTTGGCTAACGGTTCTGCCTCAGTAATAAGAACCACATTTAAAACAATTAAATACTATTAATTATGGTAAGAGTACAATCAACATCGGAAGTTTATCAAGACACAAACGGAAAGAACTTCAAAGTAGTAACATTAGAATCTCCAGGTTTCAGAGAAGTAGCTGATCCTATGACAGGAGAAATAGTTTATGCATTAGCAGCACCTAAAGTCACAAAAAAATGTGTGTGGGAAGCATCTTATTTAGATGAATCAAAACACTATCTTTATGACGCGACAAATGGTCAAGCGGTTTACGGTACAATTGTAACAGCTCAAACAGATGAGTATACAATTACGGGAAGCGATGGTGTAGAGAGAACAGTAAGCACTTACACTGGTTTCGTAGAAGGAACTAATGAAGATGCAAACTTTGAATCTCTTATCTCTGCAATGTTAAGATCTGCTGGACGTGAAACTCCAGAGAATGCTGTTCCAAAGCAAGAAATTGCTAAAGAACACATTGCTGCTACAAAAGCAGGAGAGCAAATCGATATGGTCAATCAAATAGATGAGTTAGCTAAAGTTTCTGTAGAAGAAGCTGGAGACATCGAAGACCAATTCTAATTACTAACCGAGAGGGGTGTCACACATCGTGATGCCTCTCTTATTTATAAAACCACAACATTATGAATGAATTATTTGATTACTGTGTAGAGTTCCTACACTGGCTAAAACCATACTTTGGTATGAGTTACCAGGAAATAAACATCTGGATATTTATTATTATAGAGCCTATCATATTCTTTGTAATGTGTTGGTACATAATAAAACTAAGAAGAATCAATAAAAGTTTGCGCTTGAATGTTAAAATATTTGAGTCAAGACTACAATTAACTAAATTTAACAAACACCAATAAACATGTCAGATTTATTTATTACAAACACCAAGCGGTCTGGTAGACCAAGAAGAAACTATACAAGAGGACCATTAACAAATGCAGAAAAGCGTTTTGTTACTAAGTTCGTAGATGGTATGGTTAGAGATAAACAACGTTTTAGTGTAGTAGAGCTACAAAGCTCTTTATATGCTATAACTGGTAAGATAAGGAACACAACAACTATTGTTAAAATGGTTAATGCGTTACTAGATGATCCTAAAATAGGATACAAACCAAGCTGGTTTAAAAGACAAGCAGTTAAGCTATTAAGTTATATAAAATAGCTATGAAGACCTACACTTTAGAAGAGATAAAAACCGCAGATTTAGAAACAATCAATAAGATTGTAATGGATCAGAATTGGAGCAAGCCTTTTTTAATGAGAATGTGTTTTGACAGAGCACTTGAATTAGGATATAAAGGAACCTTTCCAATAAATACAAAATAGATATGAATTATTTGATAAGTAACAACCCTAAACAGAAAGTATATGATGGTTTAAAATCAACCACTATTGAAGAAATAGTTCCACACCTTAAACAACAGGACATTGTTGGTTTTGACACAGAAACAACAGGTCTACGGTTTGATAGTGAAGAGTTGTTACTTGTTCAAATATCATCTAGGGAACACAACTATCTTATTGATGCACAATCCGTTGACTTACAGCCTATTAAAGGTTTGTTTGAATCAACACGTGTAATTAAGATAGCACACAACGTTAAGTTTGACTACAAGTTTCTTAAGTTCAATGGTATTACATGTGAGAATACATATGATACTATGCTTGCAGAACAAGTACTTAACTGTGGTAAGACAAGCTTGCGTAATTCATTAAAAGCTTTGTTGGAAAGGTATCTGGATATATTTATGGACAAGAACACACGTTCTTCATTTATAGGACACAAGGGTGCATTTACAAAAGCACAACTATTTTATGGTATTGAAGACACTGCTAATCTGATCAAGCTTAGAGAACTACAACTAGAAAGCATCAAAGATTTAGAACTTGATGAAGTTGTACAACTGGAGAATGATGCAGCATTAGCTTTTGCTGATATAGAATACAATGGTATTTATCTTGATAAAGACAAGTGGGAAGAGAACTATAAGGGTGTTAAAATAGAATTAGACAACGCTATAGAAGAATTAGATATGTTTATTGAACATGATCCTTTGTTCAAAAAGCATAAGCTACCTTTTTTACAGATGGATATGTTTAAGCCAATAGAAGAGATACGTAAAACAGATATACTGTGGTCATCACCATCACAAGTATTGAATTTATTTCAGACTGTTGCTCCTGAATTGGAGAGTGTTAACGGTAAATTATTGTTAATGCACACAGAAGATCATCCTATTATTAGCAAGTATATTAAATATAAAGAAAAAGCAAAGCTTTACAATGCCTATGGTCCTGACTTCTATAAGTATTTACATAACGATGGAAGAGTCCACACTAACTTCAAACAAATTCTTAATACGGGTCGAGTTAGTTCGTCTAAACCTAACATGCAACAGATACCTGCCTCCAACTCGTATAGAAATGCATTTACACCTGGACACAAGCAATGGGTGTTTGTATCATCCGATTTTTCTTCGCAAGAGCTATGTATCATTGCCTATGGATCACAAGATCCTGTCTGGCTTGATGCTCTTAAAGAAGGAAAGGATTTACATTCCATCTGTGCTGACTTAATATTTGGTCAAGTGTGGCGTGATGCAGAAGGAGATGATAAGGAACGTAAAAGACTACGTACAACTGTAAAAGCTATTAATTTCGGTCTTGCTTACGGCATGTCAGAGTTTAAACTTGCTGATACACTGCAGATTACAACCGAAGAGGCTAAGGAGATGATAGACAAATACTTTACAGTGTTTCCATCTATTAAAAAGTTTCTTACTGTTCTCGGTAATTTTGGTAAAGACAAGGGCTATATCAGGACATTTAAGCCTTATCGTAGGATAAGATGGTTTGAAGAGTGGGAGAATAACAAGAAAGATTTTGTTATTCTAGGCTCTATTGAACGTGCTTCTAAAAATACACCAATACAAGGTACAGGTGCTGACATGACTAAGCTAGCTCTTATAAAAGTAAGAGAGACTATAGCTGCTAACAAATATCCAGTAAGACTTGTAATGACTGTACATGACCAAATAGACACTGTATCACATAAAAATTTTGCTGAAGAGTGGTCTGGTATTTTAAAGAATACAATGGAAGAAGCAGCTTTGCATATTATAGATAACGGCTTATTAAAAAGCGACACAAACATCTCACTAGCGTGGGAGAAGTAATAACATTTTAAAACAATAAACAATGGGATTTGATATTTACGGAATTAAACCACACAACCCTCAACATTTAATTAAACCAGAACTTGATTTTTCTAAAGACATTACAGAAGAACAGAAAGATGAATATTGGAAAAGAATGGAACATTATGAAAAGAATGTACCAGGACATTACTTTAGAAACAATGTATGGTGGTGGAGACCTTTATGGACTTATGTATGTAATTATACAGAAGTACTGAGTGAGCAACAACAAGATGAAGGAGGTAGTAATGGTGGTGCTGAAGTTAATGAAGAGGATGCTATTGAATTAGCAACTCAATTGCATAAACTTATAGACTCTGGACATACTAGAGAACATGAAGAAGCGCATATGAGAGAGTATGAGCTAGCACAAATACGTAACAGTGAACTTGAAGAAGCACGTAAAGTTTTACACGAGGTAGTTATAGCGGAAACAGGAGACGAATCTATTGTACCTGCAAACTATCCAGAAAGCTTCAAAGATGACTGGGATAAACTGTGGGCACAAAAACAATGGGCAGGTAGCTACCCTTTTAGCACCGATAATATTAAAGAGTTCGCTAACTTCTGTTATGGATCAGGCGGCTTCCAAATTTGGTAAACTATGAATGGATTTAAAACAACAAGAGACGCAGTATTAGCACAGCCAGTACCGCAAGCTACTAACACTTATGGACCTGTAGCGCATGAAACATTATTTGAACGTGTAGAAGCTGAGATACAGCGTAACAATTGGGAAGTTGATGATGTAAGTTATAGAGGTGCAATGAATAACGATGTTGTTATTGCATATTATACTCTAGCAACTAAGTCTAACCTACCTGTAAAACCTATGATAGGTATTATAAATTCATACAACAAGACACGACGTGTAGGTATTGCATGTGGTGCAAGAGTAATGATTTGTATGAATGGTATGATATCAGGTGAAGCTACAGCAGCTAAAGTGCATCGTTCTAAAGTAATGGATCATTTAGATCAAATGATACATGCTACTCTAGGGTCATTAAGAAAGACCTTTGGAGATATAAACAACGATATAACCAATTTAAAAGGGCATAAATTAGATGGAATGACAGAGGTGTCTCATATTCTTGGAGAGCTTTACGTACGTGATAGTATACTAACACCTACACAAGCATCCGTAGTTAAGACTGAGATAACTAATTCAATACACTTTTCTATGAAGGAAGACACAGAGTCTTTCAACTCTTGGAACCTTTATAATAATGTAACCGAAGCTTTAAAACGTTCACATCCTTTGAATGAGTTTAAAGACTATCACAAGGTGCATGATTATTTTAAAAATTACATAAACGTATGAAAATAGATCCAAAGAAACTTGCACGACAAAGACGTGTTATAGATGTTTGGAAACAATCAGGATACAAGGGTACTCTCGAAGCTGTAACAGGCTTCGGGAAGACCTATGTAGCGTGTCTTATTATACAAGACATGAATAAGAAACTTCCTGATAATACAACATTAGTTGTAGTTCCAACCAGATATCTATATGAACAATGGCAAGCTGTTGTTAAAAGCCTTGAACTGCTTAATGTAAAAATACAAGTTATTAATACTGGTGTTAAAAGCATTAGTAGCGTAGATCTCCTTGTCTTAGATGAGGTACATAACTATGCCTCTGATGTATTTAAAACTATATTTTCTAATGTACACTATCATTATATACTAGGATTGACTGCAACTCTAGAACGTAGTGACAAGAAACATTATATTATAGAGCAGTATTGTCCTGTTGTAGATACAGTAAGCATGAAAGAAGCTCTTGCTAATGGTTATGTATCTAATTTTAAGGTGTACAACCTAGCAATAGAGCTGAACGACAAGGATAGGTATGCGTATGAAAAATTACACGATGGTTTTAATAAATATTTTAAGTGGTTTGATTTTAATTTTCAAGCTGCAATGAAATGTTTACAATCACAGGAGTATAGAGAGCATTACGCAGCTAAGACAGGATACGATGTAAATGGTATCATGGCAGCTGCAGTACAATGGTCTAAAAATATGCGTAATCGTAAGACTTTTTTATACAATCATCCATCTAAGTTTTTGGCTGCGAAGGAATTAATTGATACCTTTGATGTCCCGACAATCACATTTTCAGAGACTGTTAAGTTTGCTAATGAGCTTACAAAAACGTTACAACCTTGGGCAGTTTCTTATCATTCTAAAATGAAGCCTTATGCCAAGAAAATGGCAATTGAGAACTTCAAAGATCCGAAAAGCGATATCAAGGTTATATCAACGGCTCGTGCTTTAGACGAAGGGTTTGACATTCAAGGTGTATCTATGGCTATAGTATGTAGCGGTACCTCAACGTCTAGACAAGATCTTCAACGTACAGGTAGAGCTATTCGCTGGGCTCCGGGTAAAACTGGTTTAATGATAAACTTGTACATTGCAGATACACAGGATGAGAAGTGGTTAAGGCAAAGACAGAAGAAAACGATTAACGCTACTCACGTTAATTCTATAGAACAAATAAAAGAGGCTCTGAGTAAAGCTTCTCTAGAATATTTAAACGTTATTTAGTATGCTATTAAACACTCCGAAACAGTACGTAGACTATTTGTGCAAGCATAATATTAGTCCAGAACAATTCTTATTTCTTTATATCATTTATGAAAATGACTACGCTTCTCTGTATAAGTATGTACATGAGAACGGTGGTTTTGAGCTTAAAAGTTTAGAAGATTTAGAAAACCGGGGGTATTTAATTAACGAGGGAGGTAGTGATACCTCATGGGCAGATAACTATCGTGTTACAAATAAATTCATAAAAGAACTTTATAACACTGATATATCTACAGCATATGATGAGTTCTTTGAAGCTTATCCATTACAAATATACATTAACGGTAAAAAGCTACCTGGCAGAAATGCTACAATGAAAACACGTAGTTTTTACAAGAAAAGTATAGCACCTAAACGTGCTTTGCACACAAAGGTTATGGAATGTCTTGAATGGGCTGTTAACAATGCACAAATACACATGGGCATGGAACGATGGCTAGAGACAGAGCAATGGAAAACAATAGAACAACTAATGAAAACAGATATAGATGGATTTGAATCTCCAAACGACAAAGTTTACTAGTCTACAAATAAAGACAGCACAGCAAGCTATTAAAGAAGCTGATCAGTTTTTGCACGAGGGTGCTACTGGTAAACGTCCTTATTTAGCTACAAGATGGCAGAAGGTAAACACAATGTTACTTGGTGGTTTTCATTTCGGTCAAACCTATATGCTATGTGGTGCATCAGGTCATGGTAAATCATTTTTTGCCAACATGTTGCATACTGATTTTACATCTAATTATCTAGGTAACCAAGATGTAAAAGTGTTACATTTTTCTTTCGAGATGCATGCAAAAGACGAAATGATTCGTAAGATGAGTCAGTTAGGTAAAGTAGACTATAGAAAATTAGTCTCTTCTGACAATCCTTTATCTTTAGATGAATTAGAGTCTTTACGTAATGAGTATGGTAAGATGAAAAATGAAAATGTTTTTTATGTAGAAACCCCCTCTAGCAGAGATAGAATTTATGCAACTATTAACGATTTTTGTAAGGAGTTTAAAGACTCTAAGATAGTTATCTCGTTAGATCATACCTTGTTAGTAGCCCCAAACCCAGGTGAAAACGAAATACAATCTCTTGCTGAACTTGGTAAAATGTTTATACAAGTCAGAAAAGAGTTTCAAACATGTAATATTTTGATTGGTCAGATGAATGACAAGATGGAGAGTAAGGAGAGGAGAGATCCAACCAACCCTGCACTGCATTATCCCACTAAGACAGATATACATGGTTCTAAGCAAATTTATCACGCAGCTGATGTAGTTATGGTATTACACCAGCCGATATTGTTAAACATAGAGCACTATGGTAAGAAGAGATTTCCTACCACTGATCTTGTTGCACTACACTGTTTAAAGAACAGGACAGGTGTAGCAGGTTTAGTACGCCTTAAGAATAACCTATCTCACGGTAGATTTGACGATTACAGTTCAACTTTATTTTAAAAACAATTATATGGAATTACCAACTCAAGTAGTAAAATCAAACACAGTAAATCCTAGCTTGCTGACTATATTTGGTCAGTCAAAGGCAGGTAAGACAACAATGTTGTCAAAGCTCGAAGGGTGTCTTATTATAGATACAGAACGAGGTAGTAAATATATCGATGCCTTAAAGGTAGAGGTAAGTAACACATCAGACTTAAAACAACTTGTTGGTGCCTTGAAAGCAGAGCCTAACAAGTATAAGTATATTGCGCTCGACACAATTGATAATGTAGTATCATGGATAGAGAAAGACATAGCAAGAGAAAACAATTTAGACTCTTTTGCTAAACTTCCTTTCGGTGATGGTTATAATCAAGTGCGTACAAGAGTTATGGGGCTTATAGATGCTCTATTAACATGTAGTGAGCATATAATCCTTGTTGGTCACCGTAAGAAAACAATCATTGGTACAGACTCAGTAGAAGTCAACGTAAGCAGCTTAGATCTTTCAGGTAAACTCAAGAATTATATCATGGCTAAATCCGACGCAATAGGATTTGTATACAGAAACGATGAAAACATTCTTAGTATTTCTTTCGAAGCTTCTGACGAAGTAGAGGCAGGTACAAGATTACCTCATTTAGCAGGTAAGATTATGGATTTCAAATGGAAAGACATATACAAAACAAGTATAAAATAGAGGCTATCTGCTTAATATTTTGTATATTTATATTAACAAACAGTAAAACAATTTAATTTTTAAAAAGCAATTATGTATCAATTACAAGAAACACAAACAGGTGCTCCAAGCTATAAGCTAATGAGCCCAGGTATCAACGAAAACGTTAAATTAGTAGACGTAACTTTTGACACTCTAAGACAAGACGGTACAGGTGGTAACGTTATTAGATTCTACTTTCAAGATGAAGAAGGAGCTAAATTTACTCATACACAAATGGAAGTTACAAACCTAGAAAGATTACAAGAGTCGTCTAGAAATGCAGCCTCTGCAGGAAGAAGCTGGTCCTCTACTCCTGAACAATTACATGCAGATTTAATTAGAAATACAGGAGAAGTGTTACATCACATTTTATCTGCCTTTATTCCTAAAGAACGTGTAGCTATTGGTGGTAAATCGTGGGATGATTTAGGTAAGAATATTATAGAACTTATAGGTAATTCATATGAGGGACATAAATTCAAAATCAAGTGTGTGTATGACAAGCAAGGTAAATATTTACAGTTCCCTTCTCGTCCAGTACAACCGTTTTGTTTACCTCAAGACTCTACACAACAATTAGTTGTAGGATACAGAGACAACATTACGCCTGCACAGCCTACTAATGAAGCAGAAATCAGTTCAAACACGAACAACTCTACAGCAGGAGACAGCTGGTAATATTTAAATACTAATCAGACATTACAGGAGGCTTCGTGCCTCCTTTTTTGTCTCTAAACTATAGTAAATGTACAATTTAAACCCAGTAATAACGAAAGAATACATACTGAAGCATTTAGACCAAGCACAGATACTAGAGTATTATTTAGGGGTTAAAGTTGATGTTAATACAAAAGTAAAGTCTCCTCTTAGGAGAGACAATAATCCTTCTTGTTCATTTAAAATGATCAACGGGACTATTTACTTTAAAGATTGGGCGCAGGGCTTTTCTGGTGATTGGATTAAAATCATACAGTATAAGTACGGAATTACGTACGCAAAAGCGTTAGAAAAATGTGCAGTAGACTTTGGTCTTACCAATGGTAGTGTCAATGAAACAGTTGTTAAAATAGAATACAAACCAGAAAAACTCGAACCAAAAGAATCTAAAATAGAAATCAAAATTAGACCTTGGGATCAATACGATAGAGACTTCTGGTCTAAGTATGGAATTAACAAAGCTGTATTAACCTTATACAATGTATACCCCTGTGAAATTGTGTTTTATAATTCTAAAGTAGTATACACAAGACGTAAAAATGATATCGCATATGCGTATAGATTTGGTCCTGGTAAATACAAGATTTATATGCCACAGCGTAACGCATTTAGATGGTTGTCTAACTATAACAGTTGGCAAGGTCTAGAACAATTACCTGAATTTGGTGATCACCTTGTAATTACTAAGTCTATGAAAGATGTTATGGCACTAAGACAACTTGGTGTTGTATCTGCAGCTCCGGCTTCAGAAGCAGTTATACCTGATGATAGTATAATGACAGAAATTTCTAGACGATTTACAAATATTTACTCTTTTATGGATTTTGATTTAACAGGCGTTAAGATGGCTAATACTCTTCTTAAACGTTATAATATTAAACCTCTGTTCTTGACAGACGGTAGGTTTGGTACTATAAACTACGGTGCTAAAGATATATCAGACTTTATAGAGATTAATGGTACAACAGAAGCATTAAAAATTATAAACCAGTGTAAGGAAACTTATGCATATAAAGCAGAAATATGATGAAAGCAATCTTTTGGCTAATTATAGCCTGGGCTGTAGCAGTGTTAGGTAAAGCAATAGCCAAAATAATATTTCCTGAAGATTGGGAATAACTAATAATATTAATCTTAAAATAAGAGTATGACGACAACAATTGAAATACCACAGTTCATTAAGAAAGTGATGGTAGCTAAAGCGCGTAGAATTAAATACTATAAAAAAGGTGGTAAAATACCTAAAAAGTACGCTAATAATAAGTTTGACAAGAAAGGACGCATGATTGATAGTGAAGGTAACCATGTAGTTGCTAACCCTAGAACTATAGGTACTGCTAGATATTTAACAATAAATGGTCAACAGCTGTATAATGCACGTATGAGCCCTCATATGAGGAGTAAAATAGTAAATGCAGTCAAAGATAGCTATATGCCCTATGTTAAAGATGTAAAGCCTATTAAAAAACTACCAGTATCTATATCATTAGATTTCTACGATACAATTAGACAAGCTAATTGGGATTTAGATAATCAATGGTTGTATGGTAAGTGTTTTCAAGATTTAATAGTCAAATTAGGTATACTACCTGATGACGATATTAAATACATAACAAAAGCAGGAGCTCCTCGCTTCTTTCCTGTAGATACAGAGGAAGAAAGAAAACTGGTATTTCATATATCAACAGAGACTCGTATAGAAATACTTAAAAATAAATTTTATGATACATTTTACGGGAAAGGTAAGTAATGGTAGAATAATACCAGACGATCCTATTATGGTTAACGATGATCTTAATAAACTACATGATAAAGATGTAGAAATTACGATTAAGAAAACCAAGACAAGAAGCAATCCACAGAACAGATATTACTGGGGTGTTGTAGTCTATCTCATTAAAGAACGTTTTAAAGAGCTAGGTTATACACGTACAGATATCCAACAAGACAATGTAAGTAGTCCTATAACTAGAGACGATGTACATACTTTTCTTAGAGAAAACTTTCTAAGAGATGATTGGATTGTAAGAGACACCGGTGTAGTAATCGGGACTGTAGCAAAATCAACCACTGAGTTATCTACGGATGAGTTTGTTATTTATTTAGAAAATGTGAGAAACTGGGCAGCCGAGACTCTAGACATAGATATTCCTGATCCAAACACTCCAATTAGCACAAAAGTAGAAATCAAAACAAAAACATGAAAACTTTAAAAAAAGTATGGAAGTATTTACAATGGTTAGAGAAGCAGAGAATGAAAGCTGCAATCAAATCAGGTAGTGCAGGTCCTTTTATGTAAAATCAAATTAAATCAATAATCATGGGAAGAATGAAAGAATACTATCTCAATAATATAGACTGGGAACATGAACACATAAATCAACCACCAATGGAAGAACCATTGTATTGTAGTGATCAAATACCACACATAACATGTCCTAATTGTTTCAAAGGACGTATAAACATGAACTACAATACTAAAGAAGGTTCGTGTGAAAGTTGTGGGCAAGAGTTTGTATTAGTAGGAAGTAACACAGTTAGATATAAATAAAACAATAAAGCATGAAAATAGTAAGTAACGCAGACATACAGCATGTCGGCACTGTATCAGAGTCAATAGATTTTGGTATAGACAGTAGTAATATTGGTATATTGTTTAGGGGTTTCTCCGATACTTTATACTCCAATAAGATAGGATCTATAGTTAGAGAAGTAACTTCTAACTGTTTCGATTCTCACAGAGAAGCTAACATCAAAGATGATGTAGTTATATTATTATCAAAAGCGGACCCTCTTACAGGTAAATCAGGTAAAATCTGTTTTAAAGATGTAGGTGTAGGATTAAGTCCTGACAGAATCAAAAACATTTATTCTAAGTATTTTTCTTCTACAAAAAGAGGATCTAACAACGAAATAGGTGGTTTTGGTATAGGTGCAAAGAGTCCTTTGGCTTATACAGACGCTTTTGAGGTAAAAACTATTTATGATAACGTAGAATATCATTATATAGTACATAGAGGTGAACAAGTTCCTAGAATAGAGCTTCTAACAAGACATAATACAGATACTAGAAATGGTACAGAGGTTATATTACCTGTAAGGTCAGGAGACGAAGATAAGTTTATTACAGAGTGTAAAAGACAACTACGTTTCTTTGATAACATTTCTTACAGAGGTATGGGTATAAACAATAACTACAAAGTTATGTCTGGTAACAGCTGGATAGCAACTGGTAGTACTGGTTATACAGACTTCAAGCTTTCTATCTGTCTAGGTGGTGTAAGTTATCCTCTTGATGCAAATCAAGTAGGTCTTGGTAGATATGGAGATGACATAGATTATTTAGATACATACTCACAAACTACAGTAGCACTAAAATTTGAAGTAGGTGATATTGATGTTACTATGTCTAGAGAAGCTATAGAATATAACGACAGAACTATACTAGCAATTAAAACAAAATATAGAGAGGCTAGAGAAGAACTAAGAGAACTTTATTATAAAGCATGGAAAGAGGAAACTGATTTTAAACGTTACATAGATCTATGTGAAGAAAACAGAGGAACTCCTACTATCCCGGTTACAAAAGAAGAAAGCATTAGCATTGACTTTTGTATACCTGGATCAGATAGACCTGAGTTTGCTCCGTGGGGTATGTCTGTTACACCTACTGATATTGATTTTATATTTAAAGGCTATTCTGTTAATGATGGTAAACGTAATACTAAGAAATATAGTAACAGCGCTTCTCATCATTTTGCTAGAAAACCTATCACAGCTTTCTTTAGAAAGAGAGGTAAGTTGAGTAGCATTAAAAATGAGTACATAGAACAGGTTTTAGTAGGAACAAATAGTTTTGTTTGTTTAGAGCTATCAGATGACGATACATGGAAAACCACTTTGCAACAAAGTAAAGTAGCCTTGTTAGAAAAATTAAAACCTTTGTTGTTGCGTTATATTATAGACAACACAGAAAGCTATGATGATCTTGTAGTTCCTAGTACTTTTAAACCTTCTGTAAAAGCAGCAGCTAAAGCTAAACCTCCTAGAGATTTAGTATGTGCTAGACAACTGAAATGGTACAATGACTATGACAGAAAGTTTGAATACGTTAGATTTTATAAAACAGAAGCGTATTATAAAGATCTAACTAAACTAGTTAACCAGGGTATCAGTATTGTTTACGCATCTTCAGACGAAGAAGAACAGCTAAAACGATTAGGTCTTATTTTGTATAACAGTAAGTTTAATACAGGTAAAAACAGATTGGGTAAAGATGTATACGGACCTCTTTACAATGTTTCTAGAATACAAGTGCATAAAATTGCTAAATCTCACTTAAAGTGGTATAAGCAAATAGGTGCTCTGACTATTAAAGAATTTTTAGTAAAGAACTATAACTATTTTATGTGCACTAAGTCCATAGAATATTTACATGGTCTTGTAAACAGACATCCTGTTCTGTTAGGAGAAGCATCTAATGTATCTCCTATTCCTAGAAAATATCGTACTGATTTTGCAACTATTATTACAGATGTAAGTACACAAAACAGAACTGATCAACGTGTAGGAAATGTAACAAGACTGTTTCATCATTACAATTTAGTTATGACTGATATTAATGCTACTGCTTATGGTAAGCAAGGAGGTTATTATATGAACGGTTTGCTAGAGTTCCTTAAAGAGCAAGCAAACGAGTTAGTATTCTTAGAAAAATATTTCTTGACTCAGAATACAACACGAGACGACAAAGCGGAAAATATTATTAAAAATATTATTCCACAATTTTATTCAAAAAACAATTTTAAAATTAAAAACTATTTCAATGAATCAAGTATTTGCAATTAGAAGTAACAAAGATGTTACAGCACTAGTAAATGGTAGTAGCTTTTACAAAACAGCTAACACTAAAGAAGAAGCACAAACATTGTACGAACAAGTTAAAACTGTAGCTTTAAATCCCAAAGATCTTTTGGTAAAAGAGCTAATAGAAAAGTTTGATCCGGTGTCTAGAGTGTATAACAACCAAGATCTTGTTAAAGATAGTCTTGGTAATTGGTATTTAAAAGGGTTCAGTGAGCCCTTACCTACCAAACTGTTGACAAAGATGAAATCATTCTTAGACGCAGGTCATCCTATAACTCCATTAGTTAACTTTTGGAAGCTATTGATGTTAAACCCTGCGGAACATGTCAAACGTGATCTTTATAATTTTATGGATCAGTATGATTTTCCTATTACAGACTCAGGTTATTTTATTGCCTATAAATCTGTTAAGAAAACAGAAAAAACTTACAAAGCTGTAAATATGTGGGTACCTAAAGAGTACATACAAATGAAAGCCTCTGGAGAAGATCCAAAAGACTACACTGTAATGGATGTAGACGGTGAGTTTTCTATTGTTAAAACAGAAATTGTAGCAGATAAGAATGGTAATTTTATTGCGCCTCAGCATGTAGCTGGTAATTTAGATGAAATGTTTAACAGCATGAATGATCTAGGAGGTGATGTAGATGCACCAGAGTTTACTGATTGGCATGGTGGTAGTACACAAATCCGTTTAGGATCTCCTGTATCTATGCCTAGAAGCTCTTGTGATAGCAACCCAAACAATACATGTTCTAGTGGTTTGCATGTAGGTGCTCCTGGGTATGTCAAAGGATTTGGTGGTGGTGGTGATAATGTTTTCTTAGCCACTTTAGTAAATCCTATGAATATTGTAGCAGTTCCTGCTGATTATTCTTATCAGAAAATGAGATGTTGTGAATATTACGCATATGGTATTGTAGATTTAAACAATGACATGGCAATTACAACACCTTATTTCGAACATGATTATAAAACATGGGAGACAGAGTCGTTAGAAGAACAACTAGCGGAAATAGGACAGTATAGCACTTCTGCTCAGTTAGCAGAAAAAGCTAATATCGTACAAGAGAGACTTGTAATGGTAGCATAACTTAAAATAGAGGGGTCAAGCGTAGTAGTACGTGCAGGGTTACCGAGTCCCAACCCCTCTTTTTTAAATTTAAATTATATGACTATAAAAGAAGAACACATAAGACTTATATGCAAAGCATTAAATAGAACCTCTGGGCATAGAGAACACGCAGCAAAGCTTTTAGGAATTACAGCTAGAACTTTATACAGATATTTAGGAGATTATTCTATAATCAAAGTCAAAGGAAAATACATAGAAAATGGTAAAAACACAGAAAACAAAGACCCTGGTAACGAAACCAAACAACAACAGCGCTAATTGCATTGCTCCAAATCTTATTTACGGTTGCTTTGGTGGATGTGTTAACACGTACTGTTACATGTCACGTTATAATGGTACTCGTGTGTATGTAAATACAAACGTTGATGACATTTTTAACTCTGTAGTAGAGTGGGAAAAAACATATAACAAAGTACCTGATCAACAAGATCCTGTATACACAATGGTAGACATTGCATGTAATACAGACTTAGTACTTATGCAGAAACATGTTAAGAAAACAGGAGTTTCTTTACAAGATTACTTGCTTATGTATGATAAACACGAAAATCTTAACACAACAATGGCTACAAAGTATCCAGGATTACTAACATTAGACGTAAATTCTTTCAAAAAACGCCCTCGTGTACGTGTTTCGCTTATGCCGCAGGTATATTCTACCGTCGTAGAGCCTAAAATGCAGGATATTTATTCGCGCATTGAGGATATTAACAGATTAAAAGATCTAGGATGGGAAGTACATATAAATTACTCTCCTCTTATATTTCATCATCATTGGGATGAGCTTTATGAAGAACTGTTTCAGGAAGTGTCTGCAATTGCCGGCGAGAATAAATGTGAAGTAATAGTTTTAACTAATCACGTTAATCAAATGGCAAAAGCCTCACCAGAAGCAAGACATCTTATGCAGTATAGTAATGAAGTAAAAAACAAGAGTGGTGTAATGCGATATCCGCTAAAGCATAAAAGTAGATTGTTAAACGAATGGACAGATTTGTATTGTAAATACTTTAGCAGAGAGTCTATTAGATATATATTTTAATTATGGACCCAGTAGATTACGGAAACCCGGCATATGACAGTGATGATTACACATGTTCACACTGCGAAAAGCCTATGTCAAAACCAGGATATTGCAGTAATTCCTGTTTTGAGGCAGATATGCTATAAAAAATTTAAAAGAATCTTGTATATTGCATACAGTATATACAGTTAAAAAGAAATCAATAATATGGACTATTATAAAAGTACAAAAATAAGCAACTCTTCCTTGAGTTATATAAATCCAGAGCAAGGAGGGTCACCAAGAAAATTTAAAGATTATATAGATGGTAACACTAACAACATTAGTACACCTTCTTTGTACACAGGTACAACCATTCATCAATACTTTTTAGAACCAGAAACTTTTATGGTATCAGACGTCGACAGACCTAGTGATACTATAGTAAAAGTAATAGACAAAGTTTACGAAGTTACTAGAGGTGAGTTAAATACGGACATAGAGTCTCATGATTTATACTTACTAGGAGCAGCTAAAGAGTTTGGTTATGGACAATCTTGGAAACCAGAAACATTACTTAAAAAAATCATCGATCAGGGTAAAGAGTACTATAACTTTTTACACAGAGCGGATGGCAAGATTTGTATAGATCAAAAAATGGCTGCTATGTTAGCAAACATAAAAGAATCTGTAAATAATCATGCAGGCGTTAAAAAACTGTTGTTTGATACACCAGGTGTTAACGAAGAGGATGTATATTGGGGACCAAATGAAGCATACAAATCTAAAATAGATAGGTATACTTCTAATGCGCTTATAGATTTAAAAACAACATCGAAGTCATTATCTTTCTTTAGAAGCTCTTTTGACTACTATCATTATGATAGACAGCTTGCCTTTTACAAAGACGCTTTAGAGTGGATAGGAAAGCCTGTACAGCAATGTTATATTATAGCTATAGAGACAACCGGTTACAACCAAGTACGTATCTTCGAAGTTGGTGAAAAATTGATTGAAGAAGGTAGACAAAAATATAAAGATCTACTTAACAGAATAGAGTATCATCAACAAACACAACAGTGGATAGAACCACAAGAAGTGTATGAAAACAATGGTATAACTTTATTCAACTAAATCAATGATCAAAAGAGAAGAAAAACTTAAAAGTAAACGAGAAGCACACCAAGCTTTAGAAAAAGCAAAAGCATTGGTACAACAACGATTAAAAAATAAAGATACAGCTGGTCCTTTTTATAAGGACGGTTGTATTATTTATTGTAGTAAAGACAGAGTAGAAGAAGTCTTAGATAAGTATAACATAGATAACGATGATCCTATAAAAAGGTACAACCCGTTTGAAAAAAAGAATAAACCACATGGAAAAAACAAAAGCAATACTTAAACAAATAGCTTTTTTAAAACAGTTAAAAGGGTTTGATACTAAAAGAAGAATACAGAAATTACAGCAAAAACTTGATAATATAGTACAGAAATATGGAAGAAATTCAGATACATCCCCTAAGACCTGAAATAGGTCAGATTAGTCTAGAAGAGATTGAACGTATAGTATTAGAAACAGGTAGAATAGATATACGTGTTATAACTAGAAAAAGAAACTATGTATTACATAGAGGTATCTTTTTTATGCTAGCTGTTGCTTATACAAGACATTCCTTAGCCAGTATTGGTTTGCATTTAGGAAAAGACCACGCAACGGTTATTCATGCAAACAAAACAACGCCCTGGACATTAGCACAAGACAAAGACGCAAAGAATATGTTTTCTGCAATTCATGCCAGAGTTAGGTATAAGATTGAAAGTAGACTAAAAGAAGTAGATTTTATTAAAGACAACAGAGTAGACTCTGCAACAGATTATATGAATGTTTATGATCGAGTTGACAAACTTTTAATAGAAGTAGAACATTTAAAGACGCAATTAGCAAAAGAAATAACAGTAGAATATGATACAACAATCTGACATATTAGAAATAGTAGACAAATTTAATAACAAACTTCTTATAAATAAAACCAGTCCATACACTATAAAGTTACACCAAGGTAACGAAAACAGACTCAGGGACTTAGGATTTTTAGTGCAGGTAACTCCAGAAAAAGTTATATATAAAAAGCACGAGAAAGAAGCAGACATTTACAGAAAAACAAAAGCATGGAGTGTGCATGCTAGAATTTTAGATTTTGCAAACGAGATAGAATACGAAACTGCTACAGCAGTATATCGAATTACTACACAGGATGCAAAAATTAAATCTGGTAAAATAGTATACAAAAATGCAAGTTATACCCAAAAGATCTATATTCCAATAAAGCATTGGACTGTTGAGTATAAAAATCCCGCTAATCAAAAGTTATATGAGTATTTAGGGTATGAGTGGTATAGTGAACTTAGAGATTTATTTGACAAGGACTATATGAAAAACATAGGACACTCAGTCAATAAACTAAGAGCTACTAATATTGTATATCCAGCAAAAAACGAAGTGTTTAACGCATTTAAATATTGTAATTTCTTAGATACTAACGTTGTTATAATAGGACAGGACCCGTATCATGATGGTAGTGCTCACGGTTTAGCTTTTTCTGTACGAGAAGGTCAAACTAAAGTGCCTCCAAGTTTACGTAACATACTAAAAGAAGTACAGGATGATTATTATTCCGGCAACTTTGCATTTAAAAGTGCGCACAGTCCTACACTGACACGTTGGTCACAACAAGGAGTACTAATGCTCAATAAAACTTTAACCGTAAACAAGAGTAAAGCTAACTCTCATTCTAATTTGGGGTGGAGTAAGTTTACTCAGGATGTTATAGACAAACTAATAGTTTGTAAAACAGCATCAAAAAAACCACTTGTATTTATATTGTGGGGTAAAGAATCACAAAAACTAGCACCAGAGGAAAGCGAATACATTAAAGTAATCAAAGCTCCTCATCCTGCAGCAGAAGTATATGCTGGAGGTAAAGCAGGTTTCTTTGGTTCCAAGCCTTTTACAAAATGCAATGAATTCTTAGAGAAGTTTAGACTCCAAGGAATTATATGGTAAAGATAAGCCTCGCTATATGCGGGGCTTTTTTCTTTCTTAGTTAGTTAATTTATTAAAGTTTTTCCAAGCTGTCTCAGGATCGAATTGTACCCCTCCACTATAACCTAAACTTTGTAATACTCTTACTTTAAATTTATTTTCTCCTTTTTTCCATACACCACTATCTCTTTTATATTCAGCAAATGGATCTGACAACTGTGCAATAAGCTTTTCAGCGCGTAGTATAGAATTAGTCATTGCAGTAGGAGATCTTAAAATTCTAAGTAAATCTGATACTGCTCCAAATGTTGGTGCAAATGCATTAATCTCTCCTTTTAGCGTAGTCATTAAATACAATAAATAATAAGCACTTGTTGGTATTTCATCATCATCATCTTCTGCCATTTGTGTTAATATACCTACTAATGTACTAAGAATCATCAACGTTCCTATTTCATACAGCGCTCTAAAAGCCTTTTCTTTATCTTTAGCAGTTACAGTAGATCGTTTGTATGTATCCTTTAACTTTTCTAAAGTATTAGCCTCAGTGCTTGTTTTCCAACTATCCATCATATTATTAATAAACCATCTGTAGAATCCTCCATCTACTTGGTTTGTTTCATGATTAACAAATTGTGTTCTGTATCTATTTAACAATGTAGGTACAAGGAATTTTCTAAAAAGCTCTAGCATTCTACCTCCTGCAGATTGAGACAACACTGTCTTATCCATACGTCTGTAGTTACCATTTAACCTTCTATTCATTTCTCTTATTTCTGCAATTGTTTTAGTCACAAGTCTTTCTGCTACCGCTTGCTCCGCTTCTGTCCCTCCTACTAATTCCAGTTGTCCAGTGTTAGGGTTTACATAAAAAGCATTATACAAATTGTATTTTTTACCATCAAGAATTACTTCTTTATTTTTAAGGTGTGCAACCATTGCGCCTCCTTGCGCTGCTACCTCACCAATGTGATAGTTAATTAGTAATGTATCAGAACTTAAAAACTGTCTCATAGCAGTTCTACCAGATACTTGCTTACCTACTAAGTCTTCAAAATTACCTTGTATACCATCAAATTTAATTAACATCTGTCCTATAAAAGATCTGTTACCTAATTTATTATACTTGTCATCATACAAATCTTTTATACGAGTCATCATTTCTTTATGACCGTCTGCAAACTGTGATGCATTTATAAGAGTTGGGTTGCCTCTACTTGCACCTGCTTCAAAAAGTTGTTGAAAAGAAGCAGTCAAATAGTTACGTGTACCTTTTAAGAAATCAAGACCTAATGTTGTAACAGCTGTATATCCTAGTATAGTGTCAACAATTTTATCTACTTGTATTTCTTTACTTCCTACAGTTACTTTTTCTATTTTTTTAGTCTTACCTAAAAGTACCATTTCAATATACTTTTCTAATCTTTTTTCTATAATACTTTCTCCTTCTTTTATTTCTGATCTCTTTTTACCAAACTTAGCTAGCGCTGTTTTATTTAGTTTCTTTGGATCTTGTATTTGTCTATTCGCAAACGTATCTTTTAATAGGTATGCAATTTGTAACAATTCATTATTTTTTTCTGCTGTTAATGCGCCATTAGAAAACATACTAAGAGACGTCATTACATCTAAAGAAACATCATTAGAGTTTATATCATCCATAAACATAACAGGAGCGTATTGCTCTGATTGTTTATCTAAAGCCGCTATACCATAAGCAATTGCATCATCTTGATCTACAGTAAACAGTCTAGAATAAGCTTCTTTTATTTCACTTAACGTTCCTTTTTCAAGGACTCTGTCTAAAGTTCCTTTACGTATTGAAGGTAATGCCATGTTTACACTTTGTTTTTTATATACAAGTGCTAAAGACTGGTTATAAATATCAGTAAACTCTTGGTGTGCCCTACCGTTTTGGTTTTTAGGAAAACCATCGGAATCATATAAAGAATTCCATTTTTTATTTATGTAAGACTTGTTAGGTCTAGTTACCATATACCCAAAGTAGGATGCAGATGATTTACCTTTAAACTTACTGTTTGCTTTTTCTACAGCCTCTATAGCATCAAACTCTTCTTGGTCAATAAAGCCATTTTCTAACGCTGCTTGTGCATTCATTTGTGTAAGAGCCCAGGATTTAATATCTCCTCCAGCTTTACGTGCAGCATTTTGTATTTCTTCCCTGTTTTTTGCAACTGTGTTATTTTTAAACCATCCAGATCTTCTAAGACCAAATCTTACAAGCTCTTTTTCTGTAGGACCGTTAACTTTAATAGTCTGTAGTCTTTTTAGATTGTTTTCTAAACTGTTTATAACAAAAGCCAATGCTTCTTTATTCTCTAACTGATCGTACTGAGCTAATTTGTTTTCTACTTTAGTAATGTCTTTTTCTATCTTTTCTAAATAATCCACACGGAGATCTAACAAACTTGCTTTTAGCTCTGACTCTGCTTTTTCTTGTGCTTTGTCAAAAGCTGTATCATCGTATTTAGTAACAAGAGTCCATACATCTTTATTACCGGTTGTTCTATTATTTTTTAATTCAATAATAGGTTCGTAGATTTTACTTACGTCGTTACCTATAGTCTTACCTTCTATTAATGTATCATACGCATTCTGTAGCCTGTTGTGCACAGCAAGCATTCTCATTCTTTGCTGATCATTTAACTGGTGATTCATGTTTATCAGACCCGCAAGTGTAGGATCCGAAGTAGTAGACGGCGATGTAAGCAGATACATAAAATAAGAATCATCCTGCAAACTGTAACGTAATGCTCTTGCAAACGCCTCTTCAGATTGTGGAGCTTGACCTACTAATAATTTTAATTTCTCTACTCTAGTGTTTAATACACCAAGCATTTTAGTTTTTTCTTTCTGTGTCTTAGAGCTAGCCTTAATTTTCTCTCGTTGCTTATTTATATAATCTAATTGTATGTCAACATACTCTTTAGTAGCAGGACCAGACGCTTTTACAAAAGGATAAAGTTTTTCAGCAAGCACTGGTATGTACTCATCCTGTAATTTATTACGTAGTTTATTTAACAAAGCAACAGAGCTATCAAGTTTACTGATCTTACTTCTGTTATCCTTACTGTCTTTTAATTTACCTTCTTCTATTTGTTTAATAAGAGCTCCAGGTAATTCGTCTAAGAAAGTGAAGCTGTTTAATAAAATTCTATATTTATTAAATCCTTCTATACGTTCTTTTAAATCACGTTTGTCATTTGCTAAGAATAAATCTAAAAGATCATTAGCTTCTTTTACTTCTTCATAAAATGAATCTACAGATACAAATACGTCTTTAGCTGCTTTAATATCAGCAATTTGTTTTGCAAGTCTAGCCTGTCTGTTTTTGACAAACGTTGTGTTTTTAATATTCTGTTTTGTTTGAGCTAACTGCGTCTCTAGAATAATAAGAACGTTGTTTAACAGATTATTATAAGGATCTACAGTATTCATAGACTCGATTTGTTCAGTGCTATTAGCAACAAACGGCTCTAATCTAACAATTGTAGCCTGTGCTGATTTAAATATAAAGTCTGCAAGCTTACCTTTAGCCTGTTTCTTCATATCAGTAAAAGAATTATACCCTAGTTCTTTAGCTAGTTTCTCTTTACTTATTGTTGAAAGATCATTAATGTTATTGATAGGAGTTTTTCTAGTAATAACTGCTTTACCAAAATCCTTGCTGCCGTTTGTAATGTTTACAACAGCGTCCTGGTTTGGTATTAGTCTACCACTAAAATCTATGTACAAAGTAGGATCTCCTGCCGCTAAATTTGCAGACGCATTTGCATCTACTTTAAGCGCTATGTCATCAAACAAAGTTCCATCTTCTAAAGCATACAGCAACTCATTACTTGCGGCGGACCCGTATTGGAATCCTTCAGCACCTATTAGTTTATCTACAGGTTGTAATATTTTTGCTAGCTGTTCAAGCTCAGAGCCTTGTTTTATCTCAATACCAAATATATTAGCAAGCAGCTTAACAAACTTACTCCACATGCTTTCTAGTATACCTTGTTCATTAGGAGACATAAGATCATTAAGATCTTGTATAAGTTTTTTGTCTTTGTATAACAAGTTTGTTATAATTTCTTCTGCAGCAAGCTCAGTAGGGTTAGGTCTATCTTTATATACTTTTAAGTATTGGTTAAAAAGCTTTTGTATTCTTTGTGCTTTTTCATCTCCTTTATGGTTTTCAATTAAATTATCGTACCATTTGATTACATCTAGTCTTAATTGTTTTTGTTCTCCTTTTGGTAACAAAGCAAGCCCCGCGTGTAATGCCTCTTCTAAAAATTTAGTTTTATTAAGATCTCCAAGAACAATAGTATTAAGCTTACTGCTGTAATACGTCTGACCTCCCGGTGAATACACTACTTTAGTTTCTTTGATTTTGTCAAAAAGATTAGACATCTCATCACTTTTAACACCTAACTCATCTTTCATTTGTGCTACAGTATAGTTACCTGCAGAAAATACTGGTGTTCTGTCTTGTTCTATCTGTTGTTCAGGTAAAGACTCACCTTGATAGACAGTAGCTTTACTCTTAGCTTTTTTATAAGTGCTTTCTAAAGCTTTAGTTTCTTCTTCTGTTTGTCCTTCTTTTAATTCAACAGCTCTGTCTAAAGCATCAGAAAATCTTTTGAAGCTACTAGCAGGCATGTATCTAATAAAAGAGTTTGCACTAAACTCTAACATACTAGAAGACATTAAATATTTTAATAAATTATCTGACAGTGTAGGATAATCTTCAAACAAATCTTCTAACTGCCCCATAAGCTGTGCAGATACCTCGTTACTCATCTTAGTAAATGAATCTGCTACAAGTACTTTTTTACCTTGGTCATTGGTTTGTATTTGTAACAAACTATGTAATGCAATATTGTAATTGTATTTAGGATCTTTTTTAAGTGCTTCTATTTGTTGTATAGTAGCTGCTAGATCTGCAGAACTAGACTCACCATATTCTTTTATAAATGTATTATATACTACAGACGGAGATAAAAAACTATCAGCAAGAGAACCTGCTAGATAATTCATAGTATTGCTGTTGTTTTGATAAACTTTATGATTTGCTAGTATTGCTTTTAAAAGTTTACTAGTTTCTGGGCTTTCTTCATTTTCACCAAACGAGGCTCTAATTCTGTTTAAAGCGCCTACGTCTTTTACGCCTCTAGTAGTAGCAAGTAACCCTGTAGCATTTAATCCAGTAGTACCTGTCCAACCTAAAATAGAATTAGCATTTTGCATCACTAGTTTTTGTAATGCAAGAAAATATTTTTCGTCCTGTGTAAGCTCTTTTCTTTGTAGAAGCTCAGTAATATTATACTCACCTGTTAAAGCTTGATCTAACGCCTCTGTAGTAAGTACTACGGGGTCAAATTTAAATGCATTTAGTTTTTCTAATAGGGTTTGTCTAATACGTCCTTGTCTTTTTTTCTTTTTAGTAAGAGACAGTGTGTCTAGATCAGATTGTAAACTTTTTAATCTAGAGTATTCTTTTAGTATAGGCTGATTAATAAACATAAATGCTCTAGACTGACCTGCAGCAAGACCAATAATATGTCCTGCAACACTTGTCATATCATCATCCAAGTTTAGCTTAGGTGCAATACCAAGTTTAACGTTATCCACAAACAACGTAAGCAAAGAAGATATAGAATCAAATTTACTACGTGCTCCTTCATTAACGTTTAATCCGGTTTTAAGATCTACATCATCTTCGTATATAGGCTCAAAGCTATTATAGTTTACACCGTCAATTTCAAAACCAACTTCTGGTTTGTATTTCATTTGTGTAAGCATTGATACAAGAGCGTTTAAATTAGCTGCAATACCAATGTTAGCTTCACCAATTTTATTTGCAAGGTTAAAATCTAAATTACCTACTACAGTAAATATAGATCCCTTAGTAAAATCAAAGTTATATTTATCTATTACGTCTTGTGCAACACCCTCTGTAGCAGGAGTAAACATCATTTCTGCAATTTCAGGTTGACTAAATATTTCAAGCATGTTGTCTAACATGTCATTTTGTAGTACTGCTGGATTAGCAGTAGCGCCAATATTTAATCTTTCCATTGCCTCTTTAACAGAAATAGCATTACCCTCTTTGTCTTTATAAGATCTTCTCATAGATTTTATAAGAGGTTGCTGTGCCCAATATGCTTCAGTAGCTTCTGCACTATTAGCAGGAGTTAATACCTGGTTACCAGATACAACAGTAGATGCATATCTATGTAAGAATAATTTATCTAAATCATAATCAGATCCTGCAAGAGACGGCAGCTCTAAAGGCGTAACCATTGTATCTCCTTTACTATCCGGTAAAAACCCTACAACCTTAATAGGTAACATAGAGTGATATGTTTGTGTAGGTATACGTGCTGCGAATGCTGTGAGCAATTTGTCTGGTATGTCTTCTATATTCTCAAACTTAGTTAAGTTGAAGAATTTTTTAGATACAAGTACTTCAGCAAATTCTAGATTACCGTTTTCTAATCTGTGTATTTTTAATGGTTCTCCTGTTTGAGGGTTTAAGTAATGTGTACCAGAAGCTAGCGTAGCTATACCTCCTGCAACATTAGATCTTAAAGATCCTTTATTATACAACGAAACTAAAGTCTGCTCTATAATAGGCTGTATATGTGGTAAGTTATAATTATAAGTTTTACCATCTTCAGACATCTGCAATAGCTCTAAGACTTCAGGACCTCTAGTATTTTCATTCATACTATACACCATATCTTTAAATGCCTGATTATTTTCAGGTAATAATAAAGACTGTACAGCTTCTAAAAATATTTTTTTCTGATCCGCGTTTGCATTGTTTATGTTGTCAACCAACTCTCTAGAAGAATCTTCAGTTAGCATAGATCCAAACAAATCATGTACTTGCTTTGCTAGCACTGATTCTGTCTCTCTACCCTTTTTAGATTTTGTTCTGTTAATCACTTGGTCGCGTTCAAACTGCATTTCACCCGTGTGAATTAACCCTTCGTCGATTGTAGTATCAAAACCTTCAATCATTTTATCTGACTTACGCTTAGATGCACTTTCAGGAATTAAATACATAATTCTATTTGCATTAAGCATGTCATATATCTTACCTAACTCAGGATGTGCTTCTGCTTCTTCCTGTGTAATAATGTTATCTGACTTTTTAAAATATCTGTTACCGTCTTCGTAAACAGTTTTTGTAGAATTTAAATCTAAAGAGTTTATTTCTTGTGGTGTAAGCTCTATAGACGGATCGTCGAGACGCTGTACTAGTTTTTCGTATGCTCTTTTTTGTGTAGCACTGTTAAAATTACCAGACTGCAGTTCTCTAAATGCGTACATCTCTTGTGTCATTAACACCTGCGCATCATTAGAAGCAGCTTCTACGCCTTGGAATGTAACATTAGAATCAGGATACATAAGGTACTTGTACTCCATACGACCTTTAATATCACCCGAAGCATGAAAACCAGCTAAACGTTTATTAAAGTCAATATCATCTACAAAGTTGCTATCACCGTGGAAGAGTTGTGTAAAACTCGCGCTATTAATTAAATGATTAATTGCAAGCTGACCAATTTTATCTTTTACAGACATATCAGTATTAACACCAGAAGGTGTTAGTTTGTCTAACTCTTTTGATAATCCTACTTGTTCTGTTCTAGTTTCAAGATCTGCTACCACCTTTTGTAACATAGGTAGTATAACTTCTTCTTTCATTTTAGTTTTAAACGCAGCTGTGGCATTCTTTCTTGATTTAAGATAATCTGCTACAGGTGTACCATCTGCTAAAGTAGCGTTATTAAGTACAGATAAAATACCAAAGTAATTTGGACTTGCTTTTTTTGTTTTAAGTTGTGTGCTTGTATTTTGATTTCTTTTAAACTCACTAAGTAACAACCCATATGCATCTTCTATAGCTTCATCTGTAATACCAGTAACCCCATCATAGTAGTTTTTAATAGGCAGTCGTACAGAATATAAAGAACTTTTAGATTCAATAACATGTGGTATGAAATAACCATAGCCTTCTATATCTTCGTTCATAAACAAAGAGTACATAAGCATAAGCCTTTGCTTATCACTTAACTGCTTGTTAGTAGCTACTGATTTTGTTGGTACAGTTTCTCCTCTAGAATTTATTTCTGTAGCACCAATAGAAACATCACCTGCAAAAGCAACTGTAAGATTACTTAGTACCTCATCATTATTTAAAACGTTATTAGGATTATTATCTTGTGCTCCTTCAGCAGCAAGTTTTGCTATAGTTTCTAAATATAAATTTTTAGATACATATCTATAGTGTGATTTACCTTTTGAGTCTCTATAGTTTGCCTCATAAGTAGACATGTCAAAAGCTTGTGCAATATTAGCAAGCTCCATTACTTTTCTAGATCTTACGTTTCCTCCTTTAGACATATCAAATATATCTTGGTCTCCTAGTAAGTCAGTTAAGTATCCTTCTGAGTCTAACCCATCAGGTAATAACTCAGGAAATGTCTCTCTTAGTTTTGTATCTCCTAGTAGATATGCAGCAAATGCGGGAGTTACATCCCAACCAGCTTTAGCAAAAGATTTTACAATTGCGTCTACTCCTGCTTTTGTAAACCCATCTTGTCCTAGTCTTTTATCTATTTTAGCTAATTCTTGATTGAGTACTTTTCTATTTGTTTTACCTTTCCATCTTCTAAAGATTTGATTAGCTCCAGAACTCTCTACAGGATTTACAAAGAAGAAGTTTCTTTTAGATCCTGTTATAAAACGTAAGTAGTCAACAGAAAATTTATTAAAAGCATTTAAAAACTGTGTTTTAATATCTTCATTACCTTTTGCATTTATAGCACCAAGAACAGCAGCTTCTACAGATTCGTATTGCGCAACAGCCTCTAAACGTTTTATCATATCTGCCTCAGTAGGTTGATTAGATAAAAGTTTCATAAGATGACCAGACAGTGTGTGACCATCCATAGTCTTTCTTATAATTGTTTTGACTTTATTACCGTGAAGTTTACCTTCCCATTTAGTTCTACCAAAGAAATCTGTCTCTGGCATTATGATATAAGATAAGAATTGTTTTATTCTAGTAGGCAAAGACTTAACACCTCCAAGCTCTGTAAAGCTTACGTCAAATCTTCTAAACATTTCTTTATCCTCATCCGCAATATTTTCTTCCTCTGCAAGCTGATCTTCTGTAGGTTCTGCTGTATAACGCAATTGTTTTAATGCGTCATCAATAATGTTTTGTTTTACTATCTCAGAAGATTCTAAAATGACTTTAGCTTTTAAAGCTTGTCTTGCTTTTTGTTTTATTGTTTCAACCTCTGCGGCTGTAATCTCTTGTGTATCAGGTATAAAAGAAGCAACAGTAAGACCTGCAATGTATTTATCTAATACAGTTGATAACTCTAATTCGTCTAATGGTATTTCATTAGTAAAATTTAATACTGCTTCTAAACCTAAACCAGTTTGGTACTGTGCAACAACTTGTCTTACAATATCTTTATGTAATTCAGAGTTTAATCTTTCAGAAGGTAGCGCACTAAGCTGTCCTCCAAATTCATCATCTAATAGCTTCTTTAATTCGTCCTGAGTATATGTATCCTTGTCTTGTTTTAATGTCTTAGCGTCGTTAACACCCTGCTCAAAGTCTGTTTTACTTATTACAATAGGAGCATCATCAACTTCAGTAGTTTGTTTTGGTTTACCTAAAGAGTCTTTCATTAAAGAAACAATGTCCTCATTGCCTAAATATACTCCATCATTACCAAACTCAGCTTTGTTAAACCTTTCCATAGTGCTCATGTTAATCTCCATATTTGAAGTACCAACTTGATTATTTCCTAAATCTAACAATCTAGAAACAACACTTCCATCAGAGGCAGAAACTTTATCTATAATTCCATATTGATAAGTAGTTCTTACAGCCTTTCCTTTTTCATAATTAACAATAGACTCGTTTATTTTTTTACCTAAATAATCTTCTATAACTTTTGGATCATCGCTTCTTAGTATTTTACTAATCTCTTTTCTGTCATATTCTTTTAAAACATCTTGACTATCTAATATAGACTCATTTTCTTTAACCTCACTAGTTTGTTGTGTTGTTTCAGATACTTCTGATTCAACTACTTGTCCTGCATCTAATGCATGTAACCCTTCCAGGTTAGCAGTGATAGAAAGAGTAGGGTTATAAAAACCAGATGAGCCACCAACAATTGTAGAGTCAAACATCTCAGGAGTAGGTGTACCGTCTTCAGGTACAAACTCTCTAAAACTTTCTTTAGTAAGTTCTAACCCGTAAGGTGCAAGCCCTGTATTTATTTGAGTTATAATAGACTCTAAGTTTTGACCAGTAAGAGTTGGAATGTTTTTAACTAGTGCTTTCTTTTTTGTATTATGATTTACATAAGAGTTTAGTACAAACTTTCCTTGATATCTTTCTACTTTAATATTAAAGTCAATGCCTTTACCAAGCGCAACAAATAATCCTAGCTTAGAGTTTAGTGCTTTAGTATATTGTGCTCTAGCTCCTCTATCTTTATTGTTGTACGCTTTTGCTTCTTTAGAATTAGGATCATTAAGTTTAGCAATCGTTTCGTTTATTTCGTTTATACGTTGTTGAACAGGCTCGAACGCTACCGTTGATGGCATAATTCGAACCCATTTAACTACATTGCCTCTTTTAACTAAAGCAAAATATCTACCGTCAAAGTCCGGTAAATTTGCTGTATGATCCGCTGCAATGTCCTCCCCTATAATAGTTTTACCCTGCTTACGATCGTAGATTCTATACGCTCCGTCATAAGTATGGTCGTCATTTTCAGTTATTTTATATCGTTTTTGTACTCCTTCTTTAATACTGTTTAACCCGGCGTCAGTATTAAAACTATATAGCTCAGGATTTAACACAACAGGTTCACCATCTGTAGCATTTGGATAAGCTTTTTCTAAAGCCTCAATCATAGACTTAAGTTGTAAGTACCCCTGCTTAAATTCTTCAAACTGGTCATTAGTAAACATAGAACTCTTCTGCATGTTGTTGTAGAAAAACTCTTCCGTTATTTGATCACCTTCAATTAGCTTACCTTGCTTATCATAAAATCTATTAGGTGTACGAACTACAGATAAAACTTCACCAGTACGAGCATCCTTAATGCGTAAGAAAGAACCGTTCATGTTTATATCCATGTTCGTTTCCTTAATAGCTGTTTTAGGATTTAGTTCTCTTTTTATATTAACAAATTCAATTTGTA
>ERZ1047472.603-NODE-603-length-31485-cov-5.574674_pt1 | contig 31485 bp, 30 predicted proteins | sample MGYA00383095_ERZ1047472 | MGnify/ENA primary metagenome ERZ1047472 (study PRJEB29581, sample SAMEA5548365) | metagenome | biome: marine; feature: coastal; material: water | depth 1 m | study: Short-term variability in the microbial, nano- and picoplankton dynamics... | reverse complement strand
TAATGGCATGACCCAAATTCATCTCAGTTTGCACTAATCGGTACAACCGATCTTCAGATGTGTACAATGTTTCAATGGCCATAGTTAATGAATATTGAGTTTTTATATCTACAAATAAGACTATCGCCTCTAAAAAACTCATAATCAAAATAAGGGTTATAAGTTTTTTAGAATTCTTTTTTGCGGCTAAGTCAAACAAGTATACTGACCAATATAGAGCTATACTCATTATCAATAGTTTATTGTAATTTGTAATAAAAATATCTGCTTCGTATGGACTCCAGTTTGCAGATAAACATAAATATGAAGTAAATACCACCAAAGCTTGCTGCACCTTGGTAAATATAAACCGCCTTGATAGTAAACAAAATACTAAACCAGCCAAACCAGTTAAAAAAACAAGTGGGACAAATCCTAACCCGCCAGCGTGAGCAATAATTGGAGTTAATACCAAAACTAATACCAGCAACTTGTAGGCAAATTTTTCTATACTCAGTGCCATAGGATTTATTTACATTAACGCATATCGGGTGGTAATGCTTCGATAGGAAGGTTTTTTAAAGCATCTTTTAAATCAATAATTTCTAGCTGCCGCGTACCTAAACGGCGTAATGCTAATTTATTATTTTCCACCTCTTTCATGCCTACTACTGCAATGATAGGTACTTTTTTATCTGCGCTATGTTCGCGTATTTTATAGTTTATTTTTTCATTTCTTAAATCAGTTTCAACCCTAAGTCCCTTTGAGCCAAGCATCTCCGCTACATTCTTTGCAAATTCATCTGCACCCGAGGTTACAGTTGCTACAACAATCTGAACTGGGCTTAGCCAAAGTGGGAACTTACCTGAGTAATTTTCAATTAAAATTCCGAGGAACCGCTCCATAGAGCCAAGAATTGCACGATGCAACATCACAGGGCGATGACGTTTATCATCCTCACCGATATAGCTGGCTTGCAAACGATCAGGCAAAACAAAATCTACTTGCAAAGTACCGCACTGCCAATCTCGTCCAATTGCATCCCTTAAGATAAATTCAAGTTTTGGGCCGTAAAAGGCTCCTTCCCCTGGATTTAATTCAACCTCCAAACCTACTGCTTTAACTGAGTCCATAAGAGCTTTTTCAGACTTATCCCATGTTGTGTCATCACCTGCCCTAACTTCTGGGCGGTCAGAAAATTTTACTTTTAAATCAGTAAATCCAAAGTCTTTGTAAATACGACTTAAAAGGTCAATAAAAGCACCCGTTTCTTGTGAAATTTGGTTCTCTGTACAAAAAATATGAGCGTCATCCTGTGTGAAACCACGAACACGCATTATTCCATGAAGCGCACCTGTAGGTTCGTTTCTATGGCAGCAACCAAATTCCGCCATTCTAAGAGGCAGGTCTCTATAAGATTTCATACCTTGGTTGAATACTTGAACGTGCGCGGGGCAATTCATAGGTTTTAAAGCATGCACCTCATCATGAGCTCCGTGGCTTACTTCGCTTACAAACATATTCTCTCGGAATTTATCCCAGTGGCCACTTTTTTGCCAAAGTTTATTATTTATTAGTAAAGGAGTTTTGACTTCAAGGTAGTTAGCCTTTTTCAACTGGCGACGGACATAGCTCTCAACTTCCCGCCAAAGTGTTGCACCCTTATCATGCCAAAATACCATTCCTTGGGCTTCAGGTTGCATATGAAATAATTCGAGTTGCTTTCCTAACTTACGGTGATCCCTAGCCTCTGCCTCAGCTAACATATGCAAATGGGCTTCGAGGTCTTCTTGATTCGCCCATGCAGTACCATAAATTCTCTGGAGTTGAGCTTTATTGGAGTCTCCACGCCAATAGGCTCCGGCTACCTTCATTAGTTTAAAAGCTTTCCCAATTTTACCAGTGCTGGGGAGATGAGGGCCTCTACATAAATCAAACCATTTACCTTGTTTATACAAAGTAATAGTTTCTGCCTCAGGTAAGTCTTCAATTAACTCAGCCTTAAAACTTTCACCCAATTCCCTGAAAATTTTAATTGCTTCCTCGCGTGCGACTTCAATGCGTTCAAATTTATCATTTCGATCGATGATAAATGTCATTTTTTTCTCTATCGCGGCAAAATCATCATCACTAAAAGGCTCATCTCGAGCAAAATCGTAGTAAAACCCATTTTCAATTACAGGACCAATAGTTACCTGTGTTCCTGGAAAAAGCTCTTGTACCGCTTCCGCCAAAACATGTGCGGCATCATGGCGGATTAACTCCAAGCCTTCTGGATCATTCTTAGATACTAATTCCAAACCTGCATTTCTATCAATTGAATAAGAGGCATCAACTAATATGCCATCAATTTTGGCTGCAAGTACTTTTTTACTCAAACTTTTAGAGAGAGATCTTGCAACATCCATTGCAGTGATGCCTTTAGCATAGTCACGAGTGTTTCCATCTGGAAATGTCACAGTTATATTGTTTGTTGACACGTGTTCTATCCTCATAGCAGCTGCGCATAAAATTATACGCAGAAAATACTTACCTATAAACTAATATAGAAAATTAATCATCATTAGTCTTGCGCCAAATACCATATTTCCATGGAGCCCAAAAATGTCGTTTTTTAATTATTTTGGGAACGTTATCAACCCCACTTGTGCCAAACCAATGACAACGCGATAAACGTGCCAATGTTTGCCACCCTCCTATCCATGCCCCATGACGCTTAATTGCTTCCCTCGAATATTCAGAACACGAAGGACTGTGACGGCATTCGATACCAAAAAAAGTAATAATAGGTGACAAAAAATATTTATAAAAAAGTAAAAGTGATAACATAATATTTTTAAAAAAATACTTCATTGAAAATCCATAACTATCAAAAATTATTCTAAATTGGTATTTTCGAGCGCTTCAACTGCAGCATTGAATGCTAAAAGTGTAGAGGCATGCCTGGCAGGATACTCTGAAACACCCTTGAGTAACTCCAACTCAGAAAAACGAGGAGGAAAACATGCATCTGATCCGTTAAGCATCAAAACAAGCGAGTTTCTAGCGGCAACTACTTCTTTAAATTCCGCATTGATAATATTTTTATATAATATTGCTGCTGAACTTTGCCCCAAAGCACAAGCTTGCACTCTCAAGGCAATTGACTTTACTCTTCGGTCATCAACTTTAAGATCAATCTCTAACCATGATCCGCATAGTTTGGAAACTTTCCGTGCGAAACAATCTGGCTTATTTAATCTTTCATTTTTCAAATTAGCAGATAATTTGAGAATATCCGTGTTGTATAGATCATCTAGCATATGCTCATATAGCTTAGGTAAATAATTTAATAAACCGCTTAAGCTAGAATTAATAATATTAGGTTAGCAGAGAATAAATGATTGAATACAAAGACATTAAATCAGCGGAAGCACTGTTAATTTTCCTAAGACACCTGTCAGGGGAAAGGCGACTTTCAATTAAAACAGTTGAAGCATATCGAAATGATATAACTGCTTTTCAACTCTTCATCACTAATCACTTGGGGCATAACTTATACATTAGTGATCTCGTTAAATTAAAACCTACTGACTTTAGGTCTTTTTTATCATTTCAACAACGAAAAGTTAAACCACTCTCAGGAACTTCTATACAGCGCCAATTATCAGCAATTAGAGGTTATTATAAATATCTAGAACGACGTTGGGGTGTCAAAAATGAGGCCTTAAGGTTAATCAAGGGACCAAAAGTAAATCATACAATACCAAAGCCCCTGAGTATTTCTGGTTCCATTGACCTTATTTCAACTAGCAGTAATTATAATTATAAACCTTGGATTGAGGCACGTAATACAGCTGTGTTAACACTCTGCTATGGTGCGGGTTTACGAATATCTGAGGCAGTTAGTTTAACCTACAGCGAAACCCCATTGGGGAACACCTTAAAACTTAGAGGAAAAGGAGGAAAGGACCGCATAGTTCCAATTCTGCCAATAGTTAAGAAAGCTCTAAATGATTACTTAGTCCTCTTACCCTATAAACTAAATAAAGAAGATCAGGTTTTTAGGGGTCTGCGAGGCGGAGTATTGAGAGCTGAAATAATTCAAAAGGAAGTAAGAGCTTTAAGAGAAATATTGGGACTTCCAGAAACAGCAACACCACACTCACTTAGGCACAGTTTTGCAACACACTTATTGGAAGCTGGGGGAGATCTGAGAACAATTCAAAAGCTGCTTGGTCATTCTAGCCTATCTACCACACAGAGGTACACAGAAGTTAATAGTTCGGTTTTAAAAAATGTCCACAAAAATGCTCACCCAAGAGCTTAATAGCTTCCATCTTAATTTCTCAAAAAATAATCATAAGCAATATTTTCTGTTTCATCAGTCATTGGATAACCTATGTTAGATAGACTAGTCTCCAAATTATCAAACTGATGCCCCTCAACTTTGAAGCCGCAAAGCACATGCCCAGTAGACGCTCCGTGGTTTCTGTAGTGAAAAAGAGAGATATCCCAGTCATTATTTAAACTCGTCAAAAAATTTATTAATGCGCCAGGTCTTTCTGGAAAATCAAAACGATAGATTTTTTCAACAAAGTTTTTAGCAGGCCTACCCCCTACCATGTGCCGTAAATGACGCTTAGATAATCTATCATTAGATAAATCAACAATGTTAATGTCATTTTCTTCCATAGAATTAATTATACTACGGTGCTCATAAGAGGACTGCGTTTTAACTCCCACGAATATTCTTGCTATTCTATCAGATGAATACCTGTAATTAAATTCAGTTATATCGCGCTTGTCTAAGGTTTTAACAAATTCAAGAAATGCTCCCTTTTTCTCAGGAATCTCAGCTGCAAACAGCATCTCTTGACCAGACCCAAGTTCCGCCTGCTCAACTATGTTTCCAATTCTGTCAAAGTTTACATTAGCACCAGATATTGTAGCTACAGATATTCCCTTTGGAGCAGTGCCTAAACTGACTTGCTTAAGAAAACCTGCTAATGCTAAGGCACCGGCCGGTTCGACTAAAGTTCGAGTCACCTCATAAATATCTTTCACTGCTGAACAGATCTCAGCATTCGTTACTGTTATACACTCGTCAACAACTCTCTGACATATCTCAAATGTATTAAATCCAACAGTTTTGACTGCAACCCCATCAGCAAAACCATCTACCTTATCAAGCTTCACAGGACGCCCTGAATTTAAAGATGTTTGAAGTGTTGCTGCACCCTCAGGTTCAACAGCAATTATTTTTATATTAGGAGACACAGATTTTACCCATGTGCCAATCCCTGAAATTAAGCCTCCGCCGCCAGTACATACATAAATCGCATCCGGAGTATGGTCCATTTGCTCTAAGATTTCTTTTCCAACGGTGCCCTGACCAGCTATAACGTCTAACTCATCAAATGGGTGAATAAATATGGCCCCCGTTTCTTGGGAGTATTTTAAGGCTGCCTTACAAGATTCATCATAATTTTCCCCTATTAAACGTATCTCAGCACCTGCTGCACGCACAGCATTAATTTTTATTTTTGGAGTAGTTATTGGCATAAATATAACTGCTTTAGTTTGATAATATTTGGCTGCAGATGCCATTCCTTGGGCATGATTTCCTGCACTGGCAGCGCAGACACCTTTTAACTTTTCAGTATCGCTCAAATTTGATATTCTATTTGCTGCACCACGAATTTTAAAGCTAAAAACATCCTGTAAATCTTCTCTTTTTAACCATATTTCGCTACCGGACTCATGACTCAGTTTCTCTGCCAATTGACAAGGTGTTCGTTTTGCTAGGTTATATATTTTAGCATTACCAATACGTTCTTTTAGGTCTTTAAGGTTAATTTTGGACATATTTTGCTATCCAAGAACCTACTTGCTGAGTAGACAGGGGACCGCCGAGGTCAGCAGTTGTTTGATTCTCAGTCAAAGCTAATTTCACTGCGCTCTCTATAGATGAGGCCTCAGTATCCATATCAAAAGAAAGGCGAAGCATCCATGCGGCCGACAAAATCATAGCCAGAGGGTTTGCCTTATTTTGACCGGAAATATCAGGGGCACTACCGTGAATAGGCTCATACATCCCAACATTTCCGTCAGAAATAGAGGCTGAAGGAATAACACCCATGGAGCCTGTAAGCACAGACGCTTCATCCGTTAGTATATCACCGAACATATTTTCAGTTAAAATAACGTCAAAGTTTTGAGAATCAGTAAGCATATGCATAGTCATTGCATCAATAAGTAAATGCTCAACTTTAACATCATTATATCTTTCAGAAACTTCCGTCACAGTCTCTCTCCACAATCGCGATGTTTCGAGAACATTAGATTTATCAACAGAAGTAACTTTCTTTTTACGCTGCCTTGCCAAATCAAAGGCTTTTATAGTTATGCGTTCAATTTCTTTCTTTGAATACCGGCATTCGTCAAAAGCACCTGAACTATCGCGTCCTTTTTTACCAAAATATATCCCGCCTGTCAGTTCACGCATAACTATGAAGTCAGTTCCTACTATTCTTTCATGTTTCAGAGGAGACCTACTTATTAATTCATCGTATGGTTTGCATGGGCGGATATTGGCATATAAATTTAGTTTTTTTCTTAAAGGTAATAATGAACCTAATTCTGGGCGCTCAGCTCCTTTCAGGTGATCCCATTTAGGACCCCCAACAGCGCCGAGTAAAATAGCGCCTGTTCGCTTGCAAGACTCAAAGGTTTCTGCAGGTAGAGGTTTTCCTAACACATCAATAGCCGCACCCCCGATGAGATGTTGCTCTATTTCTAAATTATGACCAAATTTACTAGAGACCGCCTTCAAAACATTGATAGCGGCACCTCCTACTTCAGGCCCTATTCCATCTCCTGGAAGATATGTAAAATTTATTTTTGCCATACAATACTATCTATTTTCATATTCAGAAATTTGGTTATTTTGTTCAAGTAAATAACCCATTTCATCAAGCCCTTCGAGAAGGCAATAACGGGAAAAACTATCTATAACAAAAGAGTGAGACCCCATTCCACTTGGAAGCTCAAGTAAGCAAGACTCAAGATTTACAGTTACATACACTCCTGAATGCTCGATAAGCCATTGATGAACCTCTTTATTTATAGTGACAGGTAGTAAACCATTTTTAAGAGAATTACTTTTGAAAATATCGGCAATACTTGAACTAATTACTACTCGAAATCCATAGTCAGTAAGGCCCCAAGGAGCATGTTCACGTGATGAACCGCAACCAAAATTATCTCCCGCAACAAGTATTTTGCATGCCTTGCCACTTTCAGAGTTTAACTCATGATCAGTTAAAGTTCCAGAATTAGTATATCGCAAGTTAGAAAAAACATGTTCTCCCAATCCATTCCTCGTTGTCATTGATAAAAATTTAGCAGGCATTATCTGATCCGTATCAATATTAGCTGATGGCAAGACTAATGTCCTTGAGGAAACTAATTTAAATGGTTCTATGGTCATTTATTTTTCTTTAAATTTCGAGGGTCCTCAATTACGCCTGCTATAGCTGTTGAAGCAGCTGTTTCGGGTGATGCCAATATAGTGCGCACACCAGGGCCTTGGCGCCCCATAAAGTTACGGTTAGACGTTGAAACTATAAGTTCTCCGGGCAAACCTATGTCACCGTTCATACCCAAGCACATTGAACATCCAGGTTCACGCCAGTCAGCACCTGCATCTTTAAATATTTTATCTAAACCTTCTTTCTCAGCAATGGCTTTTACTTGAGCGCTTCCGGGTACAACTAAAGCTTTCACATGCGGCGCTATTTTCTTTTTTTTAAAAATGCTTGCTGCTGCTCTGAGGTCGTCCATACGGGAGTTAGTGCAAGAACCTATAAAAACCTTATCAACCTTTATACCCAGCATTTTATCACCCTCTGTAATTTGCATATAATTGAGTGAAGCTTGTTCTGCTAGGTTATTAGATTTCGGAACAATGGAGTCTATCGGGATACCCATCCCCGGGTGAGTGCCATATGTAACCATTGGCTTTATTGAGGCAGCCTTAATATTAACTTCTTTATCAAAAAAAGCACCTTCATCTGTAGATAGAGACAGCCATTCAGCACAACTATCCTCATAGTTCCTAGGGGTATATTTACGACCTCTAAGGAATTCAAAGGTCACTTCATCGGGTGCAATCATACCACAGCGCGCCCCAGCTTCAATCGACATATTACAAACGGTCATTCGACCGTCCATACTCATATCTTCGAAAACATTTCCACGGTACTCAATAGCATAACCAGTTCCGCCGCCAATTCCTATCAATGAAATTATATGTAGAATTACATCCTTTGGAGTAACTCCTTGGTTGAGCTTTCCATTAACATTTATTGCCATAGTTTTAGGTTTTCTCATCAAAATACATTGATTTGCAAGAACGTGCCCTACCTGAGTAGTCCCAATGCCAAATGCAATTGCGCCAAAAGCTCCATGAGTTGAAGTATGGCTATCACCACATACAATAGTAGCACCAGGATGAGTGGCTCCAAGCTCAGGACCCATAACATGAACAATGCCGCGGTATTTACTATCCCAACCATGCGTCTCGATATCAAATTTTTTTGTATTACGCAGTAATGTTTCTACTTGTGTACGAGCTTCATCCGAAATGTAAGGCCGAGAACCATCTTTATTTAAAAGAGTTGGCGTAGAGTGGTCAATAGTCGCTAAGGTTAAATCAGGCCTTCTAACGCTCAGCCCCCTATCTTCCAATAAAGTAAATGCCTGAGGAGAGGTAACCTCATGAATAAGGTGCAAATCTATGAAGATTGTAGCAGGGTGTGTTTCTGTCTCAGAAACAACAACGTGCTTTTCCCAAACTTTATCAAAAAGTGTTTTTCTCATATCAGTGCTGTGCCGCTATCGAAGCTTGACGCACGGCCCTCCGTTCGATCCTGTTGATAACATCAAGATAAGCCTTAGCTCCAGCAAGAACCGTGTCAGTACTTGCTCCTCGACCTTGATAGTTTTCAAATTTAGTTGATACACTAACTGATGCTTCAGCCATTGCATCTTTACCCTCAGAGACAGATTGAACTGTAAAGCTTTCAAGATGTAATGGATGCCCAGTTATTTCCGATATTGCTAGAAAAACAGCATTTACTGGTCCTGCAGCTTGGATAACTGTCTCCTCTAAGTTACCGCTTTCGTGTAACAACTTAACCTTGGCGCTTGGAGTGTTGTTATTATCAGAACCGGCTGAAACAGATAGGCTTTCCAACTTCCAAGGCCCTTGGGTTCCCACTGCCTCGCCGAGTATTAAAGCTTCTAAATCGGCATCAAAAACTTCTTTTTTTGAATCTGCTAGTTCCTTAAATGCTACAAAAACAGACTTTAGTTGGTTATCTGACAGATCGAAACCAATCTTTTCAGCGCGGCTTTTTAGAGCAGCTCTTCCTGAATGCTTGCCTAGAACTAAGTTATCAGTTGAAACACCTACATCCTCAGGTTTCATGATTTCATAAGTCTCACGGTTAGCTAAGACGCCATGTTGATGGATACCACTTTCATGAGCAAATGCATTTTTTCCAACTATTGCTTTATTACGGGGTACAGGGTTTCCAGTTAACGTAGCAAGTAACTTTGAAGCGCCGTATATACCCTCAGTTTTAATATCGGTAGAAAGCCCATAAAAATCCTTGCGGGTATTTAGAGCCATAACAACCTCCTCGGTAGCACAATTTCCAGCTCTTTCACCAATACCGTTAAGAGCGCATTCTACCTGCCTCGCCCCACCTCTGATGGCAGCAAGGGAATTTGCAACGGCCAAGCCAAGGTCATCATGACAGTGTGCTGAAAATATAGTCTCATCACAACCTTCAATCTGACTTGTAAGAAATTCAAATAATTTCTGTATCTCCTCAGGAGTTGTATATCCTACAGTGTCAGGAATATTAATTGTTGTAGCTCCTGCCTTTATTGCAGCCTCAACAACTCTTTTAAGATAGTCTTTTTCAGTCCTAATGGCATCTTCACATGAAAATTCAACATCATCAGTAAAATTTCTTGCTAGCTTTATGCCTGCGGTCGCACGATTAAGGATTTCATCTTTGGACATTTTTAATTTATACTCTCGGTGCAAAGGTGAAGTGGCAATAAAGGTATGAATTCGACCTGAGTTAGCCAGCTTAATTGCTTTCCCGCTCGAGCGAATATCGTTTTCATTACACCGCGCCAAAGAACAAATTGTGCTATTTTTAATATTTTCAGCTATTGTCTTTATTGCCTCGAAATCACCGGGCGATGCAGCAGCAAACCCAGCCTCAATTACATTAACACCCAGACTCTCCAATGCATGAGCCATTGCAAGTTTCTGTCCCGAAGACATTGAAAAGCCTGGCGCTTGTTCCCCATCTCTTAGGGTCGTATCAAAAATTATAACTTTATTTTTACTCGTCATTGTGAATTCTCTAAATATTATCTATCTATAAGCTTCTAAGCTCTTTCAGCATGCTTTCGTCTTCCTACTTTCTCAGCGCTGACCACATTATAGAGCCGTTCTAATTGTTTACATAATGTATCAAGATTACTTGGACCGCCCGTATCTTCAATATGAACCAATAAATCAAAATCACCATCGACACGCTGAGTGCAATGCACATCTCTATAATCATATCCACGGCGTTCAATAGTTCCCAATGCCCTAATTAAGGTTCCGCTAACATCATGCAGTACAATTTTAAGTTTACCTTGAACACCAGAGGGTTCAAATGTCTTATTTCTCTGTAATTCTACCATTACATTTCCTAACGTTCCATCATATCCGCATTACTTCGACCTGGTGGTACAAGCGGCCAAACATTTTCATATGTATCTATTTTTACATGCATCAATATTGGCCCTGTTGCAGAAAGTAATCGTTCAATGCCATCATCAACTTCATCACCTTTTGTGATGGTGAAGGCTTCAATCTGGAAAGCTTTTGCAACCATCGCAAAATCAGGGTTATCATCTAAATTCACCTCTGAATAATTTTTTTCAAAGAAAACCTCTTGCCATTGACGAACCATACCAAGGGCTGAGTTATCCAATAATACAATCTTTAAGGGTATATCATATCTAAATAGGGTGGCTAATTCTTGTATGTTCATCATTATCGAACCATCACCAGATACTGTGATTACAGTTCGGTTTGGAGCACCTAACTTTGCCCCAAGACCGGCTGGCAAACCAAAACCCATCGTTCCCAGGCCGCCAGATGTAATATGATCTTTTGGATTATCAAAATAGCAATGCTGAGCTACCCACATCTGATGTTGTCCAACATCGCATGTAATTATCGCGCTACCCTCCACACGTCTTGAAAGATCATGAAGTAACTTAGGGGCATAAACACCTCCTGTTTTCATGTTTCCTATTGGGGACTTGTAATCCCATTCATATTCTTCCCGACGTGAAAAACAAAGACGTCTCCAATCCTCACATTTTGCTTCCCCCGGATTTAATGCTTCCAAATTCTTTTTCAACGAACCATCGAGAAATACATCAGTTTTTCTTAGTTTATTTATCTCTGCTATATCTATATCCATATGAATAACTTTAGCATTTGGAGCAAAGGTGTCTAACTTACCAGTTGCTCGGTCATCGAATCTAGCTCCGGCTACGATGAGCAAATCGCACTCTTGGACTGCATAATTTGCTGCTTTTAAGCCATGCATACCTAACATGCCCAAAAACTGAGGGTGGTCTGTGGGCAGTGAACCAAGCCCTTTTAAGGTCGAAACTACAGGAATTTGTGTTCGGTTAACAAGATCTCGCAACTCCTTGACGCCGTCACCCTGAGCGATACCGCCACCTATATAAAAAAGTGGTTTCTTTGAGTCTTTAATTAGATCTTCAGCTTTTGATATGTAATCACTTTGGCCCATTTCTGGCTTTACTTTTGGATAAGGCCGCCATTTGTGTCGCTCTGTTGTGAGTGCATTAGCGACATCTTTTGGCAAGTCTATTAGAACCGGTCCTGGTCTGCCTTCAGCTGCTATAAAATAAGCTTCTGCTACCATACCAGGAATATCCGCTGGATCACGGGCAATATAACTATGCTTAACAATTGGTAACGTAATACCGAAGATATCAACTTCTTGAAAAGCATCTGTGCCCATCAGATCAGAAGTAACTTGTCCTGTTACAAACACAACAGGAACAGAGTCTAAATATGCATCAGCAATTGCTGTTACCAAATTAGTGGCACCTGGGCCAGATGTAGCAAATGCTGTTCCCGTTTTTCCAGTAGCTCTGGCGTATCCGATTGCAGCCATTCCACAACCTTGCTCGTGACGACACAATATGTGACGCAAAGAGCCTACCTTGGGCAAAACATCATAAACTGGCATAATAGCACCCCCAGGATAACCAAAAATAGTATCCACACCTTGTGCAGCTATTGACTCTAACAATAAAAGAGCACCCGACTTTGGCTCGCGGTTAGCCAGTATTTTCGTTTGCTGATGTTCAAATTGAGTTGCTGTGGTCATTTTTTTGCCTAGTCCTGTAGCTTAATGAAGATTAATTTACATCCTTATCTATAATTTTATTAGCGGCTATCCATGGCATCATTTCACGTAACTTGCTACCTGTCTGTTCGATCGGGTGGGCTTCCATATTACGACGCCTAGCTGTCATTGATGGATAACCTAGAGCTCCCTCCTGAATAAATGATTTAGCATAATCTCCATTTTGAATATTTTTTAAGGCTCTTCTCATAGCCTCTCTGGAACTGTCATTCACGACTGCTTCACCAGTTACATATTCTCCATATTCAGCATTATTTGATATGGAATAATTCATGTTTGCTATGCCTCCCTCATAAATAAGGTCGACTATTAATTTGGTCTCATGAAGACACTCAAAGTAAGCAAGCTCAGGCGGGTAGCCAGCTTCAGTTAGTGTTTCAAAACCCATTTTTATTAACTCAACAACGCCGCCACAAAGTACAGCTTGCTCACCAAAGAGATCTGTTTCTGTTTCATCCTTAAATGTAGTATGTATAATCGCAGTACGTCCACCCCCTACAGCTGATGCGTAGGATTTAGCTAATTCAAGAGCGTGGCCACCATTTGCATCCTGCGCAATTGCAATTAAATCTGGTATTCCCCGACCATTAATAAATTCATTTCTCACAGTATGTCCAGGGGCTTTAGGAGCAATCATGACGACATCAAGGTCTTTTCTTGGTGATATTTGACCATAGTGAATTGCAAAACCGTGGCCAAACGCTAGTGCAGCGCCTTCCTTTATATTTGGCTCTATATCTTCACGGTATATTTTAGCCTGTAATTCATCAGGCGTAAGCACCATAACTACATCTGCCCCCTTAACTGCATCTGAAGTAGCCATAGAATTAAGGCCATCGGCTTTTACCTTTTTGTTTGTACGACTGTCTGAACGCAATCCCACCACAACTTGAACTCCTGAATCCTTTAAATTTAAGGCATGTGCACGGCCTTGGGATCCATAACCAAGTATTGCTACTTTCTTATTTTTGATGATCGAGAGATCACAATCTTTATCGTAATAAATATCTAGAGATGACATAATTTTATTCCTTAGTTTTCAAATGGGAAGGATGTAACAGCACCTTTAGATGCTGAGCCTACAAGTTTAGCAAATTTAGCATAAGCGCCAGTGGTATATTTTGGTTTAGGGGGTGCCCAATCAGATACACGTGATTTTAAATCAGCATCAATATTTATTGTTCTAGCCTCAACATCGATAGTGATTATATCTCCATCTTTAACAAAAGCCAGAGGACCGCCTTTTGCAGCTTCGGGAGCAACATGTCCAATAACAAAGCCGTATGAGGCGCCTGAAAAACGGCCATCAGTTATGAGCGCAACATGGTCGGCCAAATTTTGGCCCACTAATGCTGCAGTAACCCCTAACATTTCTCTCATTCCTGGGCCACCGCAAGGACCTTCATTTCTTATTATAACAACATCACCTTTTTTAATTCCATTATTTTGTACTTCTTTAAAACAGTCCTCTTCACTTTCAAACACACGCGCGCTCCCCTGAAAATAAAGTGCTCCGTGACCAGCTAATTTTACAACACAGCCCTCCGGAGCGAGGTCTCCATATAATATTCCATACCCTCCACGGGACTTCACTGGATCTGAGAAGTGCCTAACCACTTTTTGATCAGTAAGTTCTTTACAATCTTTAATTTCTGTAAAAAGAGACTTTCCAGTGACAGTAGGTTGATCATAAATTCTTCCATCATCTACTAAGCGTTTGCCAATTAGCGCTGAACCACCAGCTGCATAGAGGTCATATGCCATATATTTACCTCCAGGCTTCAGGTCCCCTATGACTGGAGTCGATCTAGAAATTTCATCAAACACGTCAATATCAAAATCCCTTATACCAGCTTCCGATGCTATGGCTAATAAATGCAAAATAGCATTGGTGGAAGCCGCTGTTGCGGATAAAGCGATTGCTGCATTTTTCAAGGATTTTTGAGTAATCATATCGCGCGGTAATCTATTTTTCATAACACAGTCTACCACAGTTTGCCCTGCTATATATGCGCTAGTATTTTTATTATCATTTATTGCGGGTATGTCGTTAGCACCCATCGGTGATAAACCAAGAAATGTCATAGCCATAGCCATAGAGTTTGCCGTAAATTGACCTCCACACGCCCCTGCACCAGGGCAAGCAGCCTTTTCTATTTCCTTTAACTCTGCCTCGTCTATAATTCCAGCCGCACAGGCACCCACGGCTTCAAAAACATCCTGAACGGATAGATCTTTACCTCTGTGATTTCCCGGCATTATTGACCCGCCATATAACACTACACCAGGTATATTCATTCTAGCTAAAGCCATTCCTGCTGCAGGAATTGTTTTATCACAAGCAACCAAAATTATTACACCATCTAAAGAATGACCCTTTACGGCTAATTCAATTGAATCAGCTATTACCTCACGGGACATTAATGAAGCACGCATGCCTTCACTGCCCATTGTTATTCCATCAGAAACAGCAATAGAATTGAAGTCAACAGGTGTACCCCCTGCAGCGCGAATTCCAGCACGAACAGGCACGGCTAACTTATCTAAATCCATGTTACATGGACCCATATTGGTCCAAGTATTGAAAACAGCTACAATCGGGCCCTCGAAATTTTTATCATCCATACCAGTAGCACGCAGCATTGCTCTAGCAGCAGCTCTACTCGGACCATCAACTATAGCATTACTTTTTTTATCAAACACACATAATCTCCCTAAGCATAAAAAAACCCGCTCGGTTAGGAGCGGGTGAATTAGGCTTATAACTCTTACCTAAATCCCGCTTTTTTTTATGCTAATGAGCAGTATTTCCAAACTAAGGACGTCAACAATAAAAAGTTCTAAGAGACGTCGTGCCACAACACCCTTGTCCTTTTTACAATGTTCCTGAGTTATAACCATACTATTATACCATTACCAAATTATGAGTATAAATATTCTAAAGAAACACCTTAAGCAACACAAATATTTACCCTAAAATAGTTTATTTTTTGACATAAAACATAAATTTATGCCTCATATAGGCTAAATTAGGGTAAATGATGCCGATAAGTCCTGAATTATATCTTCAGAACTTTCAAGGCCGATAGAAATTCTAAGTAAATTTTCTTTTATTCCGGCATCACGTCTTAATGTTTCAGACATCCCCCCGTGGGTCATCGTTGGCGGATAAGAAATTAAACTCTCAACACCCCCAAGGCTTGGAGCCAATTGAAATATCTTCAGATTTTCTATAACACTCTTAGCTGAGTTAAACCCTCCAATAACTTCAAACGAAATCATTGCGCCTGGCCCGCTTTGCTGTTTTTTACATAAATTATAACCGGGGTCTGAGGGTAAACCAGGGTAGTAGACTTTAGAAATCTTAGGGTGATTGTAAAGAAATTGCGCCACCTTCATTGCGCTTGACTCTTGGGCATCCATTCTTGCGTGTAATGTGCGCATTCCGCGTAAGGTCATGAAGCTATCAAAGGGAGATCCCGTAATACCTAAGCAGTTTGCCCACCATGCTAATTGATTACCATGGTCTTCTTTTTTTGATATAATGGCACCGCCAACAACATCACTATGTCCATTTAAGTACTTGGTAGTGGAATGAATAGAAAAATCTGCGCCCAAGTCTAGTGGCCTTTGCCGAACAGGAGATAAAAATGTATTATCGACAGCTACTAGCGCACCAACAGATTTAGCTAACTTACAAATTTCTGGGATATCAACTAGTCTCATCAATGGGTTCGAAGGTGACTCTAACATAACAAGAGCGGGTTCCTCTTTAAAAGCTTCACTAACTTCCTTTACATCTAAAAAGTCTATGAATTCAACTTTTAATCGCCCTTGCTCTGCTCGGTTACTTAAAAGCCGGTGCGTTCCTGCATAACAATCATTAGGTGCGAAGATCAATGCGTCCGCATTAAATAGGTTTGTCACCAAGTCAATTGCAGACATGCCGGAAGATGTGACAACGCACGAGGATCCATTTTCTAATAATGTTAGTGTTTCAGCTAGTTCATCTCGGTTGGGGTTTGCTGTTCGGCCATAATCGTATTTGCCTTTCTGAGTTATTGTATCAAAGCAATATGTGGAACTAAGATATATAGGCGGACTCACTGATTTGTAAGCGGGGTCATCGCCCATTCCTGCCTGTACCAATGATGTACGCTTTGAAGTCATATCTTCGCCCATGTAAAATACAGAATTTTATTAACCCAAACTTTGACAGAATTTCAATAGGCGAGGTGCCATTGCATCATATTCTTTCAAAAATGCATCATGGCCATAAAGAGATGTAAAAGTAAACAGCTCAGATACCCCCCCCAAACGATCGCGCAATTCTCTAACATTAGCTAAAGGAGAGAGTTGGTCCGATGTTGCTGACATGAGTAAAGCAGGGGTTGTTATTAATTCAGGTTCTATATTATGCAAGTCAATGGATTCTGATAAAGCTAGAAATCGTTCTGCATCCATGAGGTCCGCGAATGCGTCGCCGCGTGAACCTAAATATTCACATATGTCAAACTTTGATGGAAATCTTTGTGTTTCACTGAGGTTGAACCTATTATCAAATTCCTCTGCCGTGCGATAAGTAGTCATCGCTAGTTCACGAGCAAGTTTCATTCCTTTCGCAGGTGCACCTGCCTCTAGTCCGAGCATAACAGCGCGCCTCTGTATGCCCCGCCACGCGACTCCTATGGGATAAGGTTTATGTGCAGCGCCTATTATACAAATATTATCAACCATATTTGGAAAATCATGGGCAAACGCAAGAGCGGTCATACCCCCATATGAAGATCCAATTATAGCGCTTACATTACTAATCTTATTAAATAGTAGCAATTCCTTTAATCGAGTGGCTTGGTCATGAGTAGTTATAGACTTAGGTCGACTTTCACTTTCAATAGAAGGAGCAAAATCAAGGCCTATGACTGCAAACTTATTCAGATCAATCGGGCCGCCATGCCTCACTAAAGTCGACCACCAACCCCTGTTAAGTCTACCGCCATCCGCAACAAACCTAGAAGCAGAGATACCGCCCATTATGACAATTACCGGACCATTCTCATTTCCATAAACACGCCCCATAACTTCGTCATTTTTTATGACACATCCGCGCTGCAAGGTATTATCGCCTAACTTAACTCTTATATCTCGCGGCATCGCCACTACTCCGATTTTAATGCCAATGTGCGGAGAAAGATTTCAAGCCCTTAGCCAGTAACATCTTCCGGAATTATCCGCAGGAATTGGCACCGTCTGTATAAACAAGGTTGCCCCGACTTTCTAAGGGCCTGTCCCTCGGTCGGTCTTGATGAATATACCGATATGACTTATACAGCCGCAGACGTCAAGTATTAGGAAGTTGGCGCATCAGTGGACCAAATAAGCGCAATAAAAAAACCCTTTATTCTAGGCAATATTATTAAGCAGATAACGACACCAATCACAACCAATGACAATGTACGTAGCCAGTCAGGCATGTTTAGTCTAAAGGTTATTAAATAAAAAAATGGAGCAAGAAGATGCCCAGAGACAAGCATAGATGCCCAAGCAGGTCCGTCATCTGCCCTTACATTTACCCATTTTATTCCGCACTTTTGACACATTTCGATTTGCTTAAGGTAACTTTTAAATAGCCTAGATTTACCGCACTTAGGGCAAGAGCCCATGAAGCCTCTTTTCAATGCCTCTATTTTTTTTGTTTTTGAGCTATTATCCATGAGCCATAGTAGTATTATTGTATCATTAAATATAATGGCCTTATTGACACATCTCCCTCACAACCATAATCAATGTACGTTGGGTTTAATGAAAGAAAATAAAATGCCAGTTCCTGTAATTGTGTTAAATTTTGGCCATAGTGTTTTACGTAATCTTGACGACTATACTGAAGCAGCCAGTGAAATATATCGCCAATACAGACAAGGTCAAAATGTAATAGCCGTAACCTCAGCTCAGGGAGATCAAACTGATATATTACTGGCAGAAGCAAGACAAATTGGACCGGGTGAAGATGCAAAAAATTTACCTGAATTGATACAACTTGGAGAAAGACGTTCAGCTGCTCTTCTAGCACTCGCACTAGAAAAAATCGGGGCCCCCGCATTTGTAAGACAAGCAAGAGACTTAGGCCTTAAGGCCGAAAAATCTATGCTAGTGGATTTAGATACTAATCAACTAGAAACAGATCTGAAAAATCATGATATTGTTGTTATGCCAGGACACGTAGCCATAGGTGAAAAAGATAGATCTGTATTACTTGCTGAAGGCGGGGCCGACATGACCGCTATTTATGTTGCGAAACGGCTTGGCGTAAAAGCGAAATTACTTAAGGATGTTGAAGGTGTTTTCGAGCGTGACCCAAAATCTTCCGGACCAAAGCCAAAACTGTATGATAAAATTTCCTACGACGATGCTAAAATAAAAGCTTCACCTTTGATATCACCCAAAGCTCTGGAGTTTGCAAAAAAACATCAGATTGAGTTTGACTTAGGCAAGCCCGGCATCTCCAGATGCACTTCGATTGGAAAATTTACAGGCAAGCTAAGCGAAACCACAGCACCAAAAAAACTCAGAGTAGCTATGATGGGCTGTGGTGTTGTTGGAGGAGGAGTCTATCGAAGATTAAAGTCACTTTCTAACCGTTTTGAAATAGTAAAAATATTAGTAAGGGACCCGTCAAAATATATAGATCAAGGCTATAGGCCATCAGAATTAACAACGGAAATACAAGAAATATTAGACTCAAATCCACATGTATTCATCGATGTTTCTGGCCCTATTGAGCCTGCTTTAGAATATTGTAAATTAATGATTGAAAATAAAGTACACGTAATCAGTGCTAACAAGCAGGCAATAGCTAAAGGCGGACAAACCCTAATAAATTTAGCAAATGATAATGACATACAGCTTTTGTTTTCTTCCGCCGCAGGGGGAGGAATGCCTGTGCTTGAAATGTGTATTCGAGAGAAAGGGCGTATTACTCGCGTGGAAGCTTTGTTAAACGGAACAACAAATTATATGCTCGATGAAATAAGTTCTGGAAAGACTTATGCTACCGCTTTGTTAGATGCACAGAGAAAAGGCTTTGCAGAAACTGACCCCACAGCAGATGTAACTGGGTTAGACTCGGCAGCTAAAATACGTTTAGTTGCATTATTAGGGTTTGGCGAAGAAATCGATATGGATAAAATACCAAGAGATACCATTGAAGATTTTACGCCAAGTTCCCCTCCCATAGGAGCTATTAAACGTATTTCAACTTGCTGGAAAGATATGAACGGCTTCTCCTCCAAGCTTGAACTTAAAGACTTATCTCTTAACAACTTCATAGCGCAAGCAGATGGAGAAGAGGCTCATGCTATTTTTTACTTCGAAGATGGCGATCAATACAAAATACGTGGAAAAGGAGCTGGGCGCTGGCCTACCACTGAATCTGTAATGGCCGATTTATATGATATTTCTTATATATAGGAAATTTTTACAACTATGGCTGTTTTCTCTGCGTATTAATAGTTGCGGTATATTCTAACCAACTAACATCCAAAGGGGTCACTATCCTAAACGAGCCAATAATAGTACTGTTCCGCCGAGATCTAAGAATAAGTGACAATACTGCTTTATACGAAGCTGCCAATACCGGACGTCCATTAATTTGCGTTTATATATGGGAAACAGGACGAAATCGAGAGATGGGGGCTGCTAGTAAGTGGTGGCTAAGCCACAGTCTGCATTCATTAAAGTCAGATTTAAGTAAAATTGGCTTGGATTTAATAATTCGAAAAGGCCTGACCTCTAGTGTTGTAGATATATTAATTGAGCAATCTGGCGCCTCAAGTATTTATTGGAACAGAAGGTATGAAATTGAAAACATAGAGACAGATACTGGGGTAATGTCAGACCTCAAAAAAAGAGGACTTTCTGTAAAAAGCTTCAACGCAAATTTACTCTCTGAGCCTTGGTCTATCAAAACTAAAACAGATAATTACTATAAAGTTTTTACTCCATATTGGAGAGAAGCAAAGAAACATATAAAAACAGATCCCTTGCCAAGCCCCAAAAATACTCTGAACTACGAGAAAAAATTAGAATCTCTAGAAATAAATAATCTAAATTTAGTTCCCAAAAACAGTAATTGGGTCAACAAAATCCATCCCCATTGGAGGATTGGCTCTAAAGGCGCACTTCTTGCATTATCAAATTTCGCAAATGGACCAATAAATAATTATGACGAAAATAGAAACAAACCAGCTATAGAAGACGGCACTTCAAAGCTGTCACCTCACTTGGCATTCGGTGAAATATCCCCAAGGCAAATATGGAATTTTTTTAAGGATAACCTTGAGGTTGCCGATAAGTTTTTAACAGAAATTGGCTGGAGGGAGTTCTCTTATGTGCTTCTTTATAACAATCCAAAATTAGCAAATGAAAATTTTAAAGAAAAATTCAATGCCTTCAGCTGGCAAAATAGTGAAAGCTCACTTGATGCTTGGAAAACAGGCAACACAGGATATCCTTTCGTTGATGCAGGCATGCGGCAACTCTGGAAAACAGGATGGCAACACAACCGAGTTAGAATGGTTACCGCCAGTTTTTTAATAAAACACCTATTGATAGACTGGCGAGAAGGAGAAAAATGGTTTTACGACACACTTGTAGATGCTGATCCAGCTAGTAATGCGTCCGGGTGGCAGTGGGTTGCGGGAAGTGGAGCTGATGCATCTCCTTATTTTAGGATATTCAATCCTTTTTCACAGGGTGAAAAGTTTGATCCCGAGGGAGAATACATTAAAAAATATGTACCAGAACTCAAAGACTTACCAAAAAAATATATCCATAGGCCCTGGGAGGCACCATTAGAAATATTGCAAAAGGCTAATGTAAAACTAGGAGAAAATTATCCTAAACCGCTAGTCGATCATAAATTCGCAAGAAAAAGAGCATTAGAGGCTTACTCAAACTTAAAAACTACTTAAATTTTTCTTTATCAATACCCGTGTATCATCGACACTATTAAGGCATCTGAATGAAATACTTACTTCTAATACTTCTTTTAAATCTACCTCAAACCGAAGCAGTAAAGGCAAATAAAAAATTAGATTATGCTATTCTAGCAGGAGGATGCTTCTGGTGCGTGGAAGCAGATTTTGAAAAACTAGACGGAGTAAAGGAGGCTATATCAGGGTACACGGGTGGCGATATGAATTATCCGACATACCGAAACCACGGTAAACATATCGAAGCAGTAAAGGTATATTATGATCCAAAAGTGATCGGCTATACTGAGATCCTGAATCATTATTGGTACAATATAGATCCAACGGATTCAGGTGGCCAATTTTGCGATAGAGGCAATTCTTACAAAGCAGCGATATTTGCTGACAGCAATCAATTAGAAATAGCACGAATATCAAAAGAGTATATCTCAAAAAATAAACCCTTCAATTCACCGGTAATTGTGCCCATTTTAAAATCAAAAAAATTCTGGGTTGCGGAAGAATACCATCAAGATTATTATAAAAAAAATCCTATAAGGTACAATTATTATAGAAAAGGATGTAGACGGGATGCCATATTAAAACGTCTGTGGAAATAATATATCATCTAACAATATAAAAAAGATCACTCAATCTTGCTAACCGTAAGGTCGGCCCTTCCTGGGAGTATAGCCATAACCAGCCCATACTCTAAGCACACGGCGTTTACCTCCGCCTAAATCAATATCAAGATCTGACAAACGTACTAAATCTTTAAAATCACTTTTTAACAATAACTCATCCTGATTATAATAATTCAATAGTAATATAGGGCCATCCTGCTTTTGGAGTGGATGAGTCAATTCGGCATGGCTCAATGGTCTCTTACCAAACGTCCACATTTTTAAAGGTAATTTATCATTCAAGCCGTAATAAAAAAGACTATAAAACATTGTCCGCTTATCAATAGCTACAAATTCATATGTATTATTCATGTGTCCTTTATTTATAATATTTTCTACAGCACTAACTGTTTCAGGCCACGAAATCAGACGTTTAACCGAATTCGTCAGGCCCACCCTATTCATCATATTGACATTTGAAAGAATTATAAATCCAGATAAACATATTACATTTTGAATTACTATTCCGCTTAAAATCCAAGTCTTCAACTTTGAACCGTATAGAGTTAAGTAATGAGCAAGTATAATAGAACCTGAAATATAAGCCGTAACAGCCCAGTTAGCATTCGCGCGTGAAAATAAAGCCTGCAAAGAAATTAAAAGTAAGGGAAGTATTGTCAAAATTAAAAGTAAATTGATAGTTTTATTATCAGAAACTCCTCGAGATTTAAAAAATATTATCATCGCTAAAATCAATATGATCAAACTTATAGGCCCAAAAACACCAAGCTGGTCAACCCAAAAACGTAATAATTCTTCAGGATTCAATGTGAGTCCATTTTTCATATTAGCGTTATCAATAGTATGAAAAATTGTTACAAAGTTATTTTTATAATTCCATATTAAGTTTGGTAAAATTACACACGATGAAATTAGAGCAAGCACTAGACCCTTAAGAGAAAAAAATACCTGCTTTGAGTTTTTATCAAAAATAGTAGCTAACAATAAAGCTAACACAAAATAGAACATAGCATATTTTGAAAGCAGACCCAGTCCAATTGCAAATGCCATAACTAGCGTCCAGAAATATGACTTTTCTAAACGAAGGTGTATCCACGCATTCAATGCTACAACCCAAAATAATAGAAGTGCGGCATCAGTGCTTACAATGGCAGAAGACACCCACACAGCCGGCATTAAAAAATAGATAGCAGCAGCCCAAAACCCAGTCCTCTCGTCAAATGCGAAGCTGGCTGTCCTAAATATTAAAAATGCAATAAACGAGTGTAATAAGGGTGAAGAAACTCGGACCGCCCATTCTATATCCCCAAAAATACTCGTTGTTATAGAAATAATTAATGCAACAAATGGAGGCTTACTGTAATAGCCCCAATCAAGGTTTTTTGACCACACCCAATACTGGGCCTCATCCCCATGGAGCCCTAAAGGTGATAAATATAGGAATATTAATCTCAAAATAAGGAATATTGAAATTAACCATAAAGTTCGCTCTTGATAAATATTCATCTCTCTTGCTATTTTAATATTTATTCTATTTATTGGGCACTCTGCACAATAAGACTTTAGTAATCTAGTGGTGCTAAAGATAAATTATGAAAAAATTAAATACTGGCCATGCATTAATATTTGACTCAGGGGTCGGAGGTCTTTCGGTAGTAACTGAAATTGTAAAGCTAAATACAAATCTAAAATTAACTTATATAGCAGATGATAACTTTCGACCCTATGGTGAGAAGACAGAATTACAACTAAAGAGTCGTCTTCCCAGATTATTATGGGAGCTGACAGAAACATTTAAACCTGATCTCGTTGTAATCGCTTGCAACACCGCTTCAACCACAACGCTTGATGAAATTAGATCGGTGCTTTCGGTTCCCGTAATAGGCGTGGTGCCCGCCATAAAGCCAGCAGCAAATTTATCGCGAACAAAAACTATAGCCGTTATAGGAACACCCGGTACTGTCAAAAGGCGTTATGTTGACAAATTAATAAATGAACATGCCTCAGACTGCCGTGTAATTCTACAAGGCTCAGTCAACTTAGTCGATATTGCAGAAAAAAAAATGATGGGAGAAAAAATTAATGAAGATTGGGTAAAAACAGAGATAACTCCGATGTTCAGCGGACAGTATGGTGCTGATATTGATGCGGTGGTATTAGCATGCACCCATTTTCCGCTTTTACTTGAAGAACTTAAGTCTTCGGTGAGTCAGTCTGTGAATTGGGTGGATAGTGGCAATGCTGTGGCAAGAAGAGTAAATAGCGTAATAAAAACACTACATCTAAAATCTAGTAAGTTTGAAACCAATAAAGCTTTTTTAATAGGCCCAAACACATGTATTAATCGCTGTAAAACATTTAATTCCTATGGGTTTGAAAAAGTTACGAGTTTGTTATTGAGTACAAACTCTCACAATAATCCAAATCACGATTATAATAATAAATAATAAAATTGTCAGCTTTGCAAAATATTTTTTGATAAACTCTTCCGCTTGGTAACCAAATAAACGAACGATATATGCCACAATAAAAAAGCGTAGGAATCTAGATACCGTACTTGCAATAACAAAAACAGCAAAGTTAACTTTTAAACTACCCGACATTATAGTTATTACTTTATAAGGAAAAGGTGTAAGTCCCGCTCCAAAAACAGCTGCTGCGCCATATGTTTCAATACTAGAAGAGAACTGTTCAATATAATTTGACTTACCCAAGGCATCTAATAATGGTTTTGCTAACACATCAAAAAACCAAAGACCTAAAAAATATCCAGCTATACCTCCTAGAACTGAGAAAATAGAGGCGACTAATGCTATCTGTATCCATTTACTGCGGTTCGACTGTACCATTGGAATTACCATTAAGTCAGCTGGCAAGGGAAAGATTGAACTTTCTAAAAAAGATACAAGTGCAAGCCAATACACAGCCAGTCTATGCCGTGCTAATTTTTTTATACCTTCATAAGACTTTAGGATAAAATTAGAATTAATAGTCATCAGACAGCCATAGCATTAAAAAACTTAAAGGCATGTAAAAAAGAGATAAAAGTGTATAGCCTTTTTCATTAAGCTCATTTATACGGTATTTCTATTAAGCGGGTGTGGCGGAATTGGTAGACGCGCCGGATTCAAAATCCGGTTCCTTTGGAGTGTCGGTTCAAGTCCGACTACCCGTACCATAGTTAGAAAACTTCTTTCTCAGCTCACTGGTCTTTCCTTCCGCTTATCCTTAGATTTATACCAAAAAAAAGCGGCCCCCTAAAGGACCGCTAATAAACTCGTTAATGAGAAGTATGTAAAAATAAAATTTTTACATCATACCTCCCATACCTCCCATACCACCCATGTCAGGCATAGCAGGCGCTGCAGATTCCGGTTTTGGAGCCTCTACTATTGCAACTTCAGTGGTCAAGATAAGAGAAGCTACTGATGCTGCATCCATTAATGCTGTACGAACAACTTTGACAGGGTCAATAATACCTTTTTTGACCATATCTCCATATTTGTCATTTTGGGCATCATAGCCGTAATTAGCCTTATTTTCTGCTATTACATTACCTACAACAACAGCGCCTTCAACGCCAGCATTGTCAGCAATTTGACGTAATGGATACTGTAAAGCAGCTACCACAATCTCAATTCCTGATTGTTCATCATCATTTACACCTTTTACAGTAATATTGCGTGAAGCACGCAATAAAGCCGTACCACCGCCGGGAACTATTCCTTCTTCTACTGCGGCACGTGTAGCGTTTAGAGCGTCGTCAACACGGTCTTTGCGTTCCTTAACTTCTATCTCAGTGCTACCACCAACTTTAATAACAGCTACGCCTCCAGCAAGCTTTGCAAGACGTTCCTGTAACTTTTCACGGTCATAGTCTGAAGAAGTAGCTTCAGCTTGTTGGCGTATTTGTTCAACTCGAGCTTTAATATCTTTTTTCTTGCCCTGGCCATCAACGATGACTGTATCATCTTTAGAAATATGCACATGCTTTGCGGTTCCAAGATCTTTGATGGTAACATTGTCGAGTTTAATACCAAGGTCTTCGGAGATAACAGTACCATTTGTTAGGATAGCTATATCCTGAAGCATTGCTTTGCGGCGATCTCCAAACCCAGGGGCTTTAACAGCAGCTATCTTCAGTCCACCCCTTAGTTTATTGACTACTAAGGTTGCTAATGCTTCACCCTCAATATCTTCAGCAATGATTAGGAGTGGCTTACCCGTTTGAACAACAGCTTCTAGTATTGGTAGCATTGGCTGCAATGAAGTAAGTTTTCCTTCGTTAAGAAGTATGTATGGATCATCTAATTCTGTTTTCATTTTCTCAGCATTTGTAATGAAATAGGGAGATAAATAACCGCGGTCAAACTGCATGCCTTCAACAACGTCTAGTTCAGTTTCGGCAGTCTTTCCTTCTTCTACAGTTATAACACCTTCGTTACCAACCTTACCCATGGCGTCTGCAATCATTTTTCCGATTGAAGCCTCACCGTTAGCTGAGATGGTTCCTACTTGCGCAATTTCAGATGATTTAGTGATCTTTGTAGCTTTTTTTAACAAATCCCCTGCTATCTCGCTAGAGGCTTTGTCTATACCACGCTTAAGGTCCATAGGGTTCATGCCCGCAGCTACGCGTTTGAGTCCTTCACGAACAATGGCTTGAGCTAGAACAGTGGCCGTTGTCGTACCATCACCAGCTTTATCATTTGTTTTAGAGGCAACTTCGCGAAGCATCATAGCACCCAAGTTTTGATAGCGATCTTCAAGTTCTATTTCTTTGGCGACAGATACGCCGTCTTTTGTTGTTCGCGGAGCACCAAAGCTACGCTCAATCACGACGTTGCGGCCTTTAGGGCCTAATGTAGTTTTTACTGCATTTGCTAGGATATCAACACCCTCAAGCATTTTTGCTCGGGCGTCAGTCCCGAATTTGACGTCTTTTGCCGCCATAGTTAAGTCTCCCTAGAGATTAATTGTTATTGTTAAGCTATTTCCTGCAGTAATCAGAATAACTGCAGGAGTTTTGGAGGAATTAATCAATAATTCCCATAATATCAGATTCTTTCATGATTAGCAGTTCTTTACCATCGACCTTAACTTCAGTGCCACCCCATTTACCAAATAGTACACGGTCACCTTTTTTAACATCGAGAGCAGTGAATTTACCATCATCATTGCGTGTGCCAGGGCCGACTGCAACTACTTTACCCTCAGAGGGTTTCTCAGTAGCTGTGTCCGGAATAATAATACCGCCAGCAGTCTTCGTATCTTCTTTTACGCGCTCGACGAGCACGCGGTCATGTAGAGGACGAAATTTCATAATAGTCTCTTGCGTTTACTAGGTTAAAATTAAACGGTGCGCAAAAGCTCGCACACCGACTAATGGTCATGTAGGGAAGGATGAGTGAAGTCGCAAGAGGTGGTTGGAATATTTTTTAAATAACTCTTAATGATTCATTTTCTTGAGTAAAAGAACCATAGTCATTAACTTGAAAGTTAACATTTAGTACGTAACTTTACAGTTTGTCTAGGATAGAAGCATTGGGTACGTAGCTTCCATCTTATATAAGTTGTTATTATTTGATCTTCTGTGACTTGAATACAAAATCATTTCATCAATTAAAAATGGAGCAGAATTAAATCTCGATGTTCTTTTTTCAAAAGAAATTACTCTCTCTAAGGGGGTTGTTGCACCAAGATAACCCAAAGTCACATGAGGCTTATAATCTCGCAAATCAGGATTTATTCCTGCCCGCTTCGCAGCGGAGATACAGTACCTATTCAAATCATATAGAAATTTATTATTTTTTACACCTAGCCATAATGTAAGAGGTGGCGAATTTCCGGTGTGTCCCGCGCCCTCAAGCTGAAGTTCAAAACTAGGTAATGGGTACCGGGCCAATTCATAATCTAATGTCTCCGCAATATCAAAATCAACATCACCATAATAACATGTTGTAATATGCAAATTATCAATATCTGACCACCTTGTGCCTGTAACACCCCTTTGAGTATTTGAGATTTGCTTAGAAAGCCTTTGAGGTAATCTTAGTGCAGTGAATAATATCATAACAAAACAGTGCCGTAAAAATCATCGCCCGGCTGGACATCGATATGTTTTATGGATCCTATGTGCCTCTTTTTCCATTTCATTAGACCATTTAATATCATGAGCATCAATATTCTCTATTAATTGCTTCAAAGATGTCGCTCCAATAATGCTTGAAGTAACGAATTTACGAGTTTCAACAAACTTTAAGGCAAACTGTGTTGGAGTAAGGCCAAACTTCAATGCCGTAGCGTTACAATCGCGCCATCCGCTTTCTGCGTCCCAATAAGCGCCCATAAAATCTTTAAATAACTTACCTCTCGATCCTTCTGGCGATACTCCAGAGTCATACTTTCCTGTTAAAAAGCCCATGGCGAGCGGAGAATAAGCTAAAAGACCAACCTGCTCTCTCATAGCAATCTCGGCCAAATCATAGTCAAACCTTCTAGCTATAAGGTTATACACACATTGATTTGAGACAATTCGGGGCCAATTGTTTTTATTTGATAATTCTAAATATTTCATAGTAGCCCAGCCAAATTCATTGGATAAACCCACATGCCTAATATTTCCTCTTTTAACATGTTTATGAAGTGTTCCTAGTATATCTTCTAAGGGCACCATATCATTCGGATCATAATCTCGATATGAGTGGAATCCAAAAGGGGGAATTTTTCTATCCGGCCAATGAAGTTGATAAAGGTCAATGTAATCAGTATTCAATCTTCGTAAAGAGCCTTCAATGGCTTCATCAATTTGTTTTGGAGTGTGCCTAGTTTCTTTGTCATTCTCTCGACACCAATTCATGTTTGACCGCCCAGTGATCTTAGATGCTAAGATAAATTTATCTCGATTTTTTTTACTTTTTATCCATGACCCTATATAATTCTCTGTTCTCCCCTGAGTTTTCGGATGACCAGGCACGGGGTACATCTCAGCAGTGTCAATAAAATTGATCCCTCGACCTAAAGCATAATCTAGTTGTTCGTGAGCATCACTTTCTGTATTTTGTTCACCCCAAGTCATGGTTCCAAGACATATAGACGTTACCTCAAGATTAGTTCTACCTAGTTTTCTTAAATCCATAATCAATCCTCTGGGGCAAAATAATAGACTAGCTATTTATTAACGCTAGCTATTGGAATTTTATTAAAAATGCATTATATGTAGAATAGATAACTCGCAAGAGTGCAATTTTGAAATGGAGCAATTAATGAATCAGCAGTATAATCGCACAGTAGCAGAAGCAGGTGAGATAGACCTAGGTCTTAAAAACTTTATGCTTGGTACATATCGGTATATGGCGCTTGCAATGACAGTAACAGCAGGTGTTGCCTTTCTTGCAAAGGACATACTTCCCCACGCAGTATTGCGCGGAAACCCATTCATTCTACTTGGCTTTGTTATAGCCATTCCAGTATTATTTGGTAGCGTTGGCGCTAAATTGCCAACAATGTCTAAAGCAGGCGTGTTAAGATTTCTTTTCATATTTGCTGCATTTTTAGGCATATTCATGTCAGCCATTGCTGCCTTTGTGCCAGGAGTAATTGTTGCTAAAGTGTTTTTCATGACGGTAGCAATGTTTGGAGCCCTAAGCTTATTTGGTTACACTACTGAACGCAACCTGGGTACATATGCTAAATATGCCTTTGCCGCTTTCCTTGTATACATTGTAATGAGCTTAGTATTTGCATTTGTACCAGGAATGGCACCAGAAGCGGGAGGAGCAGTCTTCAATACAATGAATCTTATAGTTTTAGGGGCAATTGCAATGATTACAGCCTGGGAAACCCAGATGTTAAAAAGAACGTACTATTCCTTTAGCGGTAATGATTTAATGTTGGAAAAACTATCAGCATATGGAGCAGCATCTTTACTATTATCCTTTGTAAACATGTTCCAAATACTCTTAAGCTTATTTGGTCGCGACTGACAGATTAGAAGTTTATAAAATAAATTGAGCCTCGTTTACTTAAATAAACGGGGTTTTTTATGCCTTTCTTTACTTGCCACAGAGACATATTTGTGACAGCCTTGATCAGGACTAAAGCAAAATATTGCTTAGTCCGCAATGTAACGAGATTTATCGTTCATAAAACATAGGGGAGAAAAACTATGGATATTGCAAAAATTGGGTGGGGCTTAGGCACACTAGCCGCTGTTGTATTAACATTTGTCAACACCGGTCACGACGGAACTATTCTTGCCGTTCTAGGATTAGTAGCGGGATATGCTTCAGCAACCGACCATAGGCGAGGCGTAATGATTGCAGCTATATTCTTAATGGCTGGTGGTTCCGGCGCTCTCGGCGGACTGATAGCTGTGGGAGAGCATCTTACTAATATTCTAGGAAGCTTAAGCTCAGTCTTTAGTGCTGCTGCTGTAGCAATTATAGTAAAAACTATGGTTGAAAGATTTTCAGGTTCAGAAGCCTAATTTCTTACTAGTATAATTTTAAATAAAGTCTGTATATGAGACTAAAAAAGTACCGCCTCTGAACACTGGGGGCGGTATTTTATTTCACATTAAAACGATACCTGTCAAAAATACGTAGTATGGATTTTAGATCGTGACCTCGCTTTAATATTAATCCTCCAGGAGCTATAACTGAATATTGTCCTTGTTTCTTTTTAAGAGACGGGGTTTTTTCAATTCTATAAAGAGAATACTCTGAAGCCTTACGATAAATAGAAAATACTGCCTTATCTTTCAAAAATGAAATCGCGTAATCTTTCCATACACCCTTTGAAACCATTTGGCCGTACAGGCTCATAATTAAATTAATTTCATCTTTACGGAAAGATACTTGAGAGGCGTTTATATTATTGAATACAGTAACAGAATTCTTTAGCGGTATGATGTTTGAGCTCATAGTTTAATCAATAAGCCCTTTTATCAAAGTTGCAACAGATAGGCATTGTTGCAAACAAAAAAACTATGTTGAGAATGAGAATTTACTATCTAAACTTTGTATTGCTTTTTCCGTATTTGGTCGGTGACCTTTTAGTGGGCTTTTTAGTGGTTTTTCGATCTGTTTTAAAAGTTGCTCCGTCTTCTTTTTTAAAGTTCTTCACTTTGCCCTTATTAAACTTTCTCTCTCCCCTAGGTTTATCTTTATTCCACTGTTTTCTTTTTTGATCTGTATCAGTTCTGGCTTTCTGGTCGCCTTCTTTTCCGTCACGTCTTTTATATTTATTTGAATTATTATCTCTTTCAGACTTAGGTCCCTCTGTCTTATTTTTTAGTCTTACATCACCCTTATTAAACTTTCTCTCTCCCCTAGGTTTATCTTTATTCCACTGTTTTCTTT
>ERZ1047472.598-NODE-598-length-31591-cov-6.023021_pt1 | contig 31591 bp, 29 predicted proteins | sample MGYA00383095_ERZ1047472 | MGnify/ENA primary metagenome ERZ1047472 (study PRJEB29581, sample SAMEA5548365) | metagenome | biome: marine; feature: coastal; material: water | depth 1 m | study: Short-term variability in the microbial, nano- and picoplankton dynamics... | reverse complement strand
TGATGATCCGCCCATGGTGCGCGACGGCGCGCCCTCTTACCTGATTCTTATCGATTCACTGTTGGCAGGGAATCCGGACAGCGCGACGCTGCTGTCCCAATCAGCGGAACTGCATTCGGCCTATGCGGGTGCCTTTGTCGCCGAGCCTGAACGGGCGCAAAAACTTCACGCCAAGGCCAAGAGTCAAATGCTGCGCGCCACCTGCTTAACTCTGAAAGACGCCTGCCAGCTCGATACTCGGTCTTTCGATGAATTCTCAAGCTGGCTGGACAGCCAAGGTGCCAAGAGCGTGCCTACGCTGTATAACTTGGGCAGCATCTGGGCGGGCTGGATTCAGGCCAACAGCGCAGACTTTGTGGCCATCGCCCAATTGGGTCGGGTGAAGGCCTTGATTCAGCGGGTGGCGGAGTTGGACCCGGAATACGCTAACGGTGGTGCCTTTCTTTATATGGGCGTCTTCGAGACGCTGCTTCCTCCGGCCATGGGCGGACGGCCAGAGCTTGGTCGGCAGCATTTTGAACGAGCCTTGGATATCTCCGGCGGCCGTAATCTGATGGTCAAGGTCATGTTGGCGGATCAATATGGTCGACTGATGTTCGAGCGCGAACTTCACGACCGGCTGTTAAACGAGGTTATGGCTGCAGATGCACAGGCACCGGGTCTGACCTTGATGAACACTGTAGCGAAAGAACGAGCCCAGCAATTATTGGAAAGTGCCGATGACTACTTCTAACAAACTCCGCCCTCAGCCAAGGTCGATCCGTGGGCTGTGCAAGGTGGGGACGCTGGTAACGGTGCTGGCTGCCCTGGTGCTGGGTACCAGTGCTCAGGCCGCCACCACACTGAAGATTGCGACTCTCTCACCCGAGGGCACAGGCTGGATGATTGAGCTGCGCAAGGCGGCGAAAGCCATTCGTGAGCGCACCAACGACGAGGTTAAGCTGAAGATCTACCCCGGTGGCGTCATGGGTGACGACAAGGCTGTGCTTCGCAAGCTGCGTGTGGGCCAACTCCACGGTGCCGCCATGACCTCTGGGGGCGTTTTGCAGCCGTATCCGGACATTGCCCTGTATAACCTTCCCTTAGTCTTTCGTGATTCCAATGAAGTGGACTATGTGCGCGAGCGCCTAGACGACAAACTGATGGCGGGTCTGCGTGAGAAAAAATTTGTTGGCTTCGGTTTGGCCGAAGTAGGCTTTGCTTACCCCATGATGAAAGATCCCATCACCGCTGTGGGCGACTTTCAAAATCGGCGGGTTTGGGCGCCGGATAATGACCCCGGCGCGCTAAAAGCGTATTCCTCCTTCAACATCTCCCCGGTTCCGCTGCCCATCGCCGATGTGCTCACAGGCTTGCAGACCGGGCTAATTGACACCATTGGCTCACCATCCATTGGCGCCATCGCCCTGCAGTGGCATACCCAAGTGGATTACGCTCTAGAGCTTCCGCTAATGTATGTCTACGGCTTGTTCGCCCTGACGGAGCGTGCCTTTAATCGCTTGGATGACGCGGAACAGGCCATCGTGACCGAAGAGTTAGAGGCCGCGGTGGCCCGAGTGGATGCCATGTCTCGCAAGGACAATACCGCGGCGGACGAAGCGCTTCAGACCACGGGATTGCAGTGGCTGCAGCCATCAGGTGAGGAACTCAGCGAATGGTATACCATGGCTGATGAAGCCAACCTCAAGCTGAAGGCTAATGAATACGTCTCTGCCGAGATGTTTGATGAACTGATGACCTTGTTGCAGGAATACCGCAGCGGCACTGCAGCTCAGGAGTGAGCGCAGCCATCGACAATGCGCTGGCATTTCTCCGCCGTCTGGAAGACGGCATTTTGGTGTCCTTGCTGATCTTGATGATCGGCATGGCCGCCGGTCAGGTGGTGCTGCGCAATTTCTTTGACTCTGGCCTGTATTGGAGCGACAGCCTTGTTCGGGTTGCCGTGCTCTGGGTGGCCTTGGTAGGCGCCATGGTGGCGTCCCGTGACGACAGTCATATCCGCATCGATCTGGTCAGCCGTCTGGTCAGTCCCGCCTACAAACACTGGGTCGAACGCCTTACTCGTTTGTTTACGTTCATTGTGCTTTGTCTATTCACTTGGGGCAGCGGTAACTTCGTGTATTACGAATATGTGGATGAAGCCATCGCCTTTGGCGATGTACCGGCTTGGATGCTGGAAGTCATTATGCCCGTTGGGGGCGGCGTCATGGCGGTACGTTATTTGCTGTTGGCCATCAAACCATGATTTGGCTCGGCATTTTCCTGATTCTGGCCATGGCGGCTCTGGGTGCGCCCCTGTTCGCAGTGCTGATGGGTGCGGCCATGCTGGGCTTTTACAGCGCTGATATTGATCTGGCGATTATTGCCATTGAACTGTATCGCATTGTTGATACACCTCTGCTGGTGGCGCTGCCGCTGTTTACCTTCAGCGGCTATTTGCTTAGCGAATCCAATACCTCCACCCGGCTGGTAAACCTGATGCAGAGCCTGTTTGGCTGGCTGCCCAGCGGCTTGGCCGTCGTAGCCTTTGTAGCCTGCGCCATTTTCACTGCCTTAACCGGTGCCTCCGGGGTCACCATTGTGGCCTTGGGTGCCCTGTTGCTGCCGGCGTTAAAGCAGGCCGGGTTTGAGGACAAATATAGCCTAGGATTGGTAACCACGTCGGGCAGCTTGGGTTTGTTGCTGGTGCCGTCGGTGCCCCTGATTCTTTACGGGGTCATCGCCCAGCAGTTGGACGTAGGCGAGTCCTTTACCATCGTCGAGTTGTTTATCGCCGGCGTTGTGCCCCTGTGTCTGATGCTGTCCCTTCTGATTTTGTGGACCCTGTGGCGTCATCGAGGCGGCACCATCCCTCGGGTCGCCTTTACGGTTGGGAATTTACGGGCCGCGCTGTGGGCTGCGCGCTGGGAGTTGCCCCTGCCATTTGTTGTGCTCGGCGGGGTGTTCGGCGGGATTTTTGCCATATCAGAAGCGGCGGCGGTGACTGCGGCCTATGTGATCGTGGCCGAGGTTTTGCTCTACAAAGAAGTGGCTTGGCGGCAGCTCTCCAAGGTTGCGGTAGAGTCCATGGTCATGGTCGGGGGTATTCTGCTGATTTTGGGCATCGCCCTTGCCTTTACCAACTTCTTGGTGGACGCCGAGGTGCCACAACAGTTGCTGGTGTTTATTAACCAGTACATTGAGGATCCCCTCAGCTTTCTGATTCTCCTGAATATTCTGCTGCTGGTGCTTGGGGCCATGCTGGACATATTTTCCGCCCTGGTGATCATGGTGCCGCTGTTGCTGCCGGTGGCGGTGGGCTATGGCATTCACCCAGTGCATCTGGGCATCATCTTTTTGGCCAACATGCAGATCGGTTACTTCACCCCGCCGGTGGGCATGAACTTGTTCATTGCCAGCTATCGATTTAAAAAGCCGCTGACAGAACTTTATGCGGCCACCTTGCCATTCTTCTTAGTACTGCTCTTTGCACTGATGCTGATCACGTACTTCCCCTACCTCAGCCTTTGGCACATGGATTGATCGTATGAGTAACCACCGCTTCGATGTTCCCGTTACAGGTCAGGGGCTATACGACGTTACCGCCCGGGTAGCTTCTGCAGTGGAAGCCAGTGGCGTTATCGATGGCTTGGCTACGGTATTTATTCAGCACACCTCAGCGAGTTTGTTGATTCAGGAAAACGCCGATCCCGCGGTTCAGGTGGATCTGCAAAACTGGTTGTCGCGCTTGGTGCCCGAACTGGACCCGCTTTATACCCATGTGGAGGAGGGGCCAGACGACATGCCCGCCCACATTAAGGGTGCGCTAACCGCAGTGCAGGTATCGGTACCGGTGATTCAGGGGGAGCTAGCGCTGGGTGTGTGGCAGGGCATTTATTTGTGGGAGCATCGCCACAGCCCCCGCACCCGGTCACTGATCGTCAATGTAATGGGCTAGCTAAAGCTGCTCGCGGATCTCGTCCATCCACTTTTTGTGGCCGTCCGGATCTAGGATCATGCTGGAAAAGTACTGCAGCAGATCTTTGTGAGTTTGGTTCAGCTTGGCCTCGACCATGGCTTGCTCGCCGGGCTTGCTGCTAATGAAGGTGAACACCGTCATCAGATCCTCATTGTCGCCCAAAACCGACTGGATGTCGGCAGTGACCAGGTCGTGCAGCTCTTCAAGATCCTCTTCTTCAATCCCTGCCTCGCTGGGAGATAGCACAACGTTGGCCCACAAGGTTGCCACATAAACCTGATACAAACTGCGGTCGATAAACCGCTCGGCGACAGTGGCGCGTTCCTTGATATCGGCAAACACCGGCTCAAAGGCGTAACTGAGTTGGGCTGGATCAATCATGTATGCATGGTGCCATAGCCCGGGGCATAGCTCTACGCTTTCCCGCCATCAGGACGCGGCCCTTTTGGGGTCGGATAAGCTGCGACCGACCAAAGTGCTGGCGAGCCCTGTACAAGTTTCGGCTCGTTGACAAGATTGCATCAACTTTGGCGGCTCAGTAGGGTGTTGGGCTGAATAAGAAAGGAGAGGTCTACCGTGCTGCAGTTTGATCGAGTGAGTTTGAATGACGAGTCCCAAGTTCTGCGGCAGCAGGTCAGAGACTTCATTGCGGAGAATAAAGCACACCTGCCCAGACCCAATTCCGACTTTGTCACCGGTCACGATGCGGAGTTTTCGCAAAAGCTGGGTGAGCAAGGCTGGATAGGAATGACCTGGCCCGAAGCCTACGGCGGTAGTGATAAGAGTAACTTTGAGCGCCTAGTAGTTACCGAAGAACTGCTGGCGGCGGGAGCGCCGGTAAGCGCCCACTGGATTGCCGATCGCCAAAGCGGGCCTGTGCTGCTGCGTTTTGGCACCGAGGCCCAGCGACAAAAATACCTACCAGAAATTGCCCGGGGCGAAAGCTACTTTTCTATCGGTATGAGCGAGCCTGACACCGGATCAGATTTGGCGTCTGTGCGCACGACGGCCACAGCAGAGGGCGATGCCTACCGTATCAATGGCACCAAGATTTGGACCACCGACGCTCACCGCAATCACTACATCATCTGCTTAGTGCGAACCGAAGCACCATCGGAAAACCGCCATGCGGGTTTTTCCCAAATCATCGTTGACCTGAAAAACGACGGCGCCAAGGTGCGCCCCATCCGCAACATGGCCGGCGGCGAAGACTTTAACGAAGTGGTGTTCGACAATGTGCTGGTCCCCAAGGATCGAATCGTCGGCGAGGCGGGTAATGGCTGGCAGCAGGTAACGTCAGAGCTGGCATATGAGCGCAGCGGGCCCGAGCGGTTTTTGTCGTCTTTCCGCGTCTTTGTCGAGCTAGTACGGGTATGCGGCGACTCTCCCACGCCCCATCAGGCGGCGGCCATTGGGCGTATTGCCTCTCATTTCATGACCCTTCGTCGTATGTCTCTATCGGTAGCGGGTATGTTGGAATCCGGTAAGGACGTTAGCGTGGAGGCAGCGCTGGTGAAGGAGCTTGGTAACAACTTTGAGAAAGTGCTGCCGGAAATTGCCAGATTGGTAGTGCCGGATCTGAGCGCCGTGGATCCAGCCAAGCAGCGGCTGTTTCGGGAAACCTTTGAAGAAACGCTGATGCTGTCGCCGTCGTTTACATTGCGCGGCGGTACCCGGGAAATCATGCGCGGCGTAATCGCTCGCGGTCTTGGTCTGCGCTAGGAGGGCACATGGATACATCACAACTCATCATTGATACCGCGGAAAAAATCTTCGCAGACCATTGTGACAAAGCGCTTTTGGATGCTACCGAACAAGGCGCGTTCCCAGATGCCCTGTGGCAGCAGATTGTCGAAAACGGTTTTCATCAGCTAGGCAGTCCAAACAGCGGCACTGAGACTCGCGATTTGTTCGCGTTTTTGAAAGTGTGTGGACGTTTCGCTGTGCCCCTGCCTATGGCAGAGATTTTGCTGGCGAATCAGTGGCTAGGGGCCCGTGCACCGGAGCAGGGCTTTGCCACCGTAGGACTAGAAGCCCAAAGCGCCAGCGTTCAGGCTCCCATCGTCCAAACTCCCTGGGGTCGGCAGGCTCAGACGGTATTAGGCGTCTCCTCAGACAGCCTAGATGTCAGAGTCTATGACTCCGCCTCAGCGATAGAGCAAGGCACCAACCTTGCAGGAGAGGCTAGGGACACGATGGGCGGCACAGCGGCCCCAGAGGTCATTGAATTGACCGACGCCCCCTACGCCCAGCTAGCCCTGGCACGAGCAAATCTAATGGCCGGTGGCCTGCAGGCCGTGCTGGATCTTGGGCTGCAATTTGCCTCCGAACGCAGTCAGTTCGGACGCTCTATCAGTAAGTTTCAGGCCATCCAACACTCCTTGGCCGTGGTCGGCACCGAAGTCGCGGCCTCCCAACGGGCGGCGGATGCAGGCGTGGACGCCATGGGCACCGACCGTTTTGAGCAAGAAGTGGCCGCGGCGAAGGCTCGGGTAGGCGAAGCCGTCGGCATTGTTGCCGAGCAGGTGCATCAGGTACACGGCGCCATGGGCTACACCTACGAGCACCGGCTGCATCACTTTACCCGTCGGCTCTGGGCTTGGCGGGATGAGTGGGGCAACGAGTTTTATTGGCAGGCCAAGTTGGGCCAGCATTTGGCCGGGCTGGGTGCGGATCAGGTGTGGGGCTATATCGCGACGCCAAGCTAGATCGTTGCAACGAGCTAGTTGTTCGGGTCGGCGATAGCCTGAAGACGTTGCAAACGGGGGTCATCGTCACCTAGGTAGTGGCCGATGACCTCGGCTACAAAGGGCGCGTCCAGCGTTCCGGCCTGTTGCATGGCCTCCAGATCCGCCCAGTCCTTGGTGCGGTCGAAGAATACTTTAAATACCGCTAGGTCCTGGCAGCTGACGAAGGGAACCTTGATGCCGGCAAAGTCTTCCCAATGAATACGCTCCAGCAAGCCCTGATGAAAGTCTGTGCTGTTAAAAAACAAATCCAGCGGTGTTTGCTGCCACCACAGGCGATGCTGCAAATCTCGCTTCAGACGTTTGATATCCGCTGCTGTCCAAGACACCTCGCCGGGTAGTGCATCCAAGACCGTCTGGATGTGTTCCGTGCCCACGAACAGATTGACGTCGATATCAATGGTGCCCCGGGCGCTGCCGGTACACCAAGCCAAGGCCAAGGCGCCACCAAAGGCGTGGGGAATGGCTGCCGCTGCCAGTGCTTCGTGGCAAGCGCGGATTTTTTCTACCAGCGTCATAGGGCGTTACCGTCGACGACGGGGTCTGCTTCCAACATGCGTTGCACCACGGTTTAGGCCTAAGACTTTAAACGTTGGGGCGTTGAGGGAATATCGGCAGCGTTTGCGTCTTGTTTTGCCGGACCGGAAATTGCTCGGCCAAGGTCAACACTTCGGCCAGCTCTTCACCCCGAGGCACACCGTTGCTAAAGCGAACACGTCGCCGCAAGGAAATATCCATGTCAAAGCCGCAGGCACTAATAATGCGTTCAAGGGTACCAGCACTGGGTGATTTGCTGCCTTTCATGTAGGCGTTCAGGGTGGCGTGGGAGGTGTTGGCCTGCCTTGCCAGTTGGCGCAGGCTTAGGCCACTGTCTTGCCAGGCTTGTCGCAGCAGCTTGCAGGCGAAGTTGTTTGTCGCATCCCTCATCGGGAGGGCAGGGCTTGATTTGTCGGGCTTTGATCCAGCCGTTGTAACAAGACGGGTTGTGGCGAGATTCGTCATTGGTAAGCCTCTAGGGTTGAATCATTGGGGCTAAGTGATAATGGTATCCGTTTGAATACCATTATGTGACGAGAGCCGAGGGCTGTAAACCCGCGTAGCGGACTGTCTTTGGTTGCAAAACCGGCGAGCCGGAGCGGGAAATGCCCGCACCCGGCCCGAAGCCAACCTAGAAGTTAACGATCATCTTGCCGGTGTTGGCACCAGTGAAGAGGCCAATAAAGGCATCCGGGGCTTGTTCGACGCCTTGGTAAACGGTTTCCTTGGTGGTGACTGCACCACTGGCAACCCATTTCTCCATGTCGGCCCGAAACTGTGGGGCCATGTGCATGAAGTTACTGACAATGAAGCCGCGCAGGGTCAGGCCCAGACCAATGGCCATGGACAGATTGTTAGGGCCGGGTCGTGCTTCGGTGTCGTTATAGGTGGCAATCGCCCCGCACAGCGGGATACGCCCGTTGGGCCGCATGCACATGATGGCGGCCTGCAAGTGCTCGGCGCCAACATTGTCAAAGTACACGTCGATGCCTGCAGGAGCGGCTTCTTTCAGGTGGCCGACAATGCTGCCGTCGTTGTAGTTAAAGGCGTAGTCAAAGCCCAACTCGTCTTTAAGCAACTGGGCTTTGTCGTCGGAACCCGCGCTGCCAATCACCGTGCAGCCTTTCAGCTTGGCGATCTGCCCCACAATGCTGCCCACGGCGCCAGCTGCGCCAGAGACAAAAACCGTCTCGCCATCTTTTAACGCGCCAACTTCCAGTAGTCCCACATAGGCGGTCATGCCGGGCATGCCAATGGCGCCGATGTACTGAGACGGTGCTGCAGCGATATCACCGAGCCGTTCGATACCCTCGGTGGACGCGGTGAAGGCTTCCCGCCAACCCCAGCTGCTTGAGACATAGTCGCCTTCTTTGAAGTCTGGGTGCGCGGATGCAGTAACCTGACCGATGCAGCCACCGGTCAGAACTTCGCCGATTTGAAAGGGAGGTACATAGGACTTGCGGTCGTACATACGCCCGCGCATGTAAGGGTCCACGGACATACAGACGTTTTTCACCTGAATCTCGCCGTCTTGGGGGGCGGGGGCGTCGATTTCGATGATTTCGAAGTCATCGGTTTTAGGCATGCCCACCGGGCGTGATTTCAGGGCTACTGCGCGTGCTTTCATAGGTTCTCTCTTTGGTTTTTGACACGGGTTTTGGTTTTAACCCGGGCTTTTAACCCGAGTTGATGAAGCGCCCATTAATTGAGCGCTAGTGAAAAATACAGAGACGTTATTACTCGTTAGAAATATCAATTTCCTGACTGGTAATAAATTCCAGTAGGGCGGCTTGGCCGTTGCGGGTGGCTTCAATACCACGCTCCAGTGCCGCCACAATGTCGTTGGGGTCTGTCACCCGCTCGCCGTAGCCGCCAAAGGCCTTGGCCATGTCAGCGTAGTGACCGGAAATTTCGATGGCGCCGTATTTTTCCTGAGACACCGGCATGATGGGAATTTCGATGGCCATGGAAAAGTTGTTAAACAAAATGGACAAAATTGGGATGTTCTCCCGCACGGCGGTCTCAAAGTCCATGCCGGTAAAGCCAATGGCCGCATCGCCCCAGACGTTGATGCACAGTTTTTCAGGGGCCGCCAGTTTGGCACCCATGGCCAGACCTAGCCCATAGCCCAACTGGGTAGTCTTGCCCCAGCCAATATAGGACAGCGGCGTAGTGGATTCCCAAAACGGCGTGGTTTGATCCCGGGGACTGCCAGCGTCGTGGGTGATTACCACGTTGTCTTTGTCTACCAGCCGATCCAGTTCAGCGATAACCCGATACGGGTTAATGGGGGTTTCGTTACTGGTGAGCTTGGGTAACCACTCGCTTCGCCATGCGTCACGAATGGCGGCAATTTTTGCAGGCTCGTCGGTCCGGGATTCGGCGGTTGCTCTTGGGTAACTCTCCAAGGCCCCGTTTAAAGCCTGCAGCGTTAGCTTGGCATCACCGATCAAACCGATTTGGGCCGGCACATCCTTGTTTAGATCCATGGGGTCCAAGGTGGCGTGAATGATGGTTTTTGCCCCGTCCTTGTTGGCGGGCATGGGCACCCCAAAGGCTGTGAGGGCAAAGGAAACACCCACGCCGAAAATCACATCCGCCTCGGCTAAATACTGCTTCACCTGACGGGCATTGGCGCGACCGCCGCTGCCCAAGGACAGTGGATGATTTTCTGGGAAGGCGCTCTTGCCCTCGATGCTGGTGGTTACTGGAATGTTCCAGGCCTCGGCTAAGGCTTTCAGCTCGCCCCAAGCCTTGGCGTAGTGCACGCCTTGGCCAGCATAGATCACCGGCCGCTGAGCCTCAGCCAGGGCCTTGGCCGCAGCGGCTAAGTCGTCGGGAGCCGGTGCGGTTTTGGCGCTAAAGGACGGCACATAGGTCCAGTTGTCTGGCACTTCTTCGTTCATGACGTCCAAGGGTACTTCCAGCATGACCGGCCCGGGCCGTCCATTGCGGAGCTGGAAAAAGGCACGGCGCAGCACCTCCGGTACCGCCTTACCCATGGTGATGGGCTCTGCCCACTTGGTGATGTGCTGCATGTTCAGGGTGGAATTGAAGTTCGGATAGTAGTGGGCCAAACGTCGGGGATAGCCTGCGGGAATCACCAAGATCGGTACCGATTCTGAATAGGCCTGAGCCACACCGCCAAAGGCGTTTTCAGCGCCGGGGCCATGCTGCATGCAGAACACACCGATTTTGTCCCCGGAGGACAAGCGCGAGTACGCATCCGCCATGTGCAGGCCAATACGCTCTTGGCGCACGATAACCGTACGAATGTCGACCTTCGCCGCCGCTTCAATCAATGGATTGACGGGATAGGCAAACAAAATGTCGATTCCTTCCGCCTTCATGGCGTGGGCAATGGCGTCTACTACGTTCATGGTTCTCTCCTCCAAATGAGCTACGCATGTTGCCAAAGAGTGAGGGCTGGGGCCAATGGAGAAACTAAGGCCTGATAAACAAACACAAAAAAGGGCGGTTAAACCGCCCTTTTTCTTACCCAGCAAAACTGGGTGGCGATGAACCGTTTAGAACTGGTTCATCGTGTTGGCAGCGCCGCCGGCCAACAGTGCTTTCTCGCCAAGGAAGTACTCTTTGTGGTCGTCGCCCACGTTTGAGCCAGCCAGATCTTGGTGCTTCACGGAAGCCAAGTTCTTGCGGATTTCCTGGCGCTGTACGTCACGCACGTAAGCCAACATACCCAGATCACCGAAGTAGCCTTCTGACAGTACGTCAGTGGACAGTGCTGCGGTGTGGTAGGTGGGTAGCGTAATCAGGTGATGGAAGATGCCTGCTTCCCGAGCTGAGTCGGCTTGGAACGTACGTACCAAGGCGTCAGCAGCGTCGGATAGCTCGGTGCCGTCAATGGCGGCATCCATCAAGCCCATTGCGTTCGCTTCTGGGTCTGGGTAAGCAGACAGGTCTTTGCCTGCAGCCTTCCATTCGCCGTAAACCTGCTCACGGAACTTCAGAGTCCAGTTGAAGGATGGTGAGTTGTTGTAAACCAGCTTGGCTTCTGGGCGCACTTCGCGGATGGCATTCACCATGGCTGCGATTTGCTCAACGTTGGGCTTTTCGGTTTCGATCCAAAGCAGGTCGGCGCCGTGCTCTAGGCTGGTGATGCAGTCTAGTACTACGCGGTCAAAGCCGGTGTCTTCTTTAAATGCATACAGGCCGTTGTCCAAACGCTTTGGCTTAGCCAGTTTGCCGTTGGCGCGAATGGTGATGTCGCCGTCTTGCAGTTCTGACACGTCTTCAATGATTTCGGTGTCGAGGAACTCGTTGTACTTGCTGCCCAAGTCGCCCGGCTGAATGGACACAGGCACCTTTTGGGTAAGGCCGGCGCCCAGTGAGTCGGTGCGCGCAACGATGATGCCGTTGTCGATGCCCAGCTCTAGGAACGCGTAGCGTACTGCGTTGATCTTAGAGACGAAGTCTTCGTGAGGTACCGTAACCTTACCGGCTTGGTGTCCACACTGCTTGGCGTCTGATACTTGGTTTTCAATCTGAATGGCGCAAGCACCGGCTTCGATCATGCGCTTGGCCAGCAGATAGGTGGCCTCTTCGTTACCAAAACCTGCGTCGATGTCAGCAATGATCGGCACCACGTGGGTATCGTAGTTGTCGATGCGCTGGATAATGGAATCGGCATCGCCGCCGTTGGCTCGGGCTTCATCCAGCTCCACAAACATGTGGCGCAGCTCACGTGCGTCGGCTTGCTTCAGGAATGTGTAGATTTCTTCGATCAGGTCAGACACTGAGGTTTTCTCGTGCATGCTCTGGTCAGGCAGTGGGCCGAACTGAGAACGTAGGGCGGCGACCATCCAACCGGAAAGATAGATGTAGCTGCGATCGGTGGTCTGCTGATGCTTCTTAACGCTCATCATCACCTGTTGCGCAACGAAACCATGCCAGCAGCCCAAGGATTGGGTGTACTTGCTGGAGTCGGCGTCGTAGTTAGCCATGTCACGGCGCATGATGTCTGCGGTGTACTGGGCAATGTCTAAACCGGTCTTGAAGCGGTTTTGCAGCTGCATGCGAGCAGCGTATTCGGCGTTGATGGCGCTCCATTCTTGCTTGGCACCAACGGTCTGACGGTTCTGTTCGATAAGGTCGAGATAGGATGACATTAAAGATCCTCATTGGGTTGTGATGGTTCTAATCGCGTCCAAGTGCTGTCTGGAAAAAAGCACCTCGACATTCGCGCGGCACTCTACGTTGGGGGGTACGGCAAATAAAAGGAATAACTGACAAGCAATATATTCTTTGGAGGAAATGTACCAAGGCAGCGGTTCGGATGTGTTGTCCCGGAATTCGCCTAAAAACCTCGACTCGTTAGCAGTGTGGAGCATCCCATTCGCCCGGCGCTGGAGGGCCAGGGTCAGGTGCTTTACGGGTTTGTGCTAGTTCAAAGTAAGAGCGGTATCAACGCTACAGACGCCATAGATGGTCTCGGTGTGCAGGGGGCGTAAACTGCCGCTATATGTGAAACGTCAGCTGACCCAGTGCTGCAAAATCTGCCACGTACTTGCCGGGCTTGGCGGGGTGCATGTTGCCAATGGAACCGGTCATGAGCAGGTGACCGGGCTCTAACTCATAGCCTTGCTCCAAAACGCGGTTTACCAGCCACGCTAGGGCTTGCCACTGTCCTTCCATAACCGTACCTGCCCCAAGGCTGTGCAGTAGCTCGGGCCCACCTAGTTGTTCCGTGCCGGCTCCGGCTTCCAGCCGAGTAAGCGACACGTCTAAGTTGTCCAAGGCTAGGCTCGTGGGGTCATGGGTCGCGGCTGCGGTTATAAAGCCGTAACTGGCGGAATTGCTACTGATCAAATCAACTCCTGAGGGTCGTTGCTGCAGGTTGGGGGCCGCCAGTTCGATCACGCCTTGGCAGTGACTGACCATGGTCTTCACTGTGTCTGGGGTTACGGCATCTTGGATCCGCTGATTTAGGGTGAAGCCAAGTTCAGTCTCCAGCAGTACAGGCCGATCGGTATCGATTCCTAGAGAGCCTTCGGCTTGGGCGCTGCGGGCTCCGTAGCTGAACAACACACCAATGACTGGTTCGTGAACGCCCATGGCCTGTTGCGCCACCTCTGCGGTGAGGGCCGCCTTGTAGCCGCATATGCCTCCCCAAGCTTGGTTCTCTCTCAATTGTTGGATTAACTGACGCTGCAGGGCGTAAGCATTATCGGTGCTGATATCCGGCTGGCTTAGGCGAATATTTTCAATGGGCTTGCCCGCCACCACATTGTCGGCGGCGGCATTGATCCAAGACTGATGGGTAGGGCTGTTCATGAAAGTCCTGTCCTGTTTTGAGGTTGAGGATTTGCGGCTACCGAATTGGAGCTGACGCAAGCTTTGCTGCGGAACCTTTTTGCATCGCTGGGACCTGTTGCATGGCGTCCTGTGTGCGCAAGCGCTAGTATCACGCCGTCGGGTCGATGGCACAATAATTGTGCTGTTCCCAGTTCGCACTAGTCTTTCTGAGAAATCATATGTCGGAATCCGCACCCAGTCGTGCCAGTAGGCTGCTGAAGGTTTTAGACCTTAAGCAGATCGAAGAAAACCTCTATCAGGGCCAAAACGAAACCGAAAATGGCAGCCGCCTGTTCGGTGGGCAGGTATTGGCCCAGGCCTCAGCTGCAGCGTATCGAACCGTGAGCAAGGTGCATTTGCATTCACTACATGCCTATTTTTTGCGGCCCGGTACCGTGGATCGGCCGGTTCTGTACGAAGTTGAGCGTGTGCGGGATGGACGCTCATTTGTTACGCGCAGAGTGGTGGCCATTCAAAACGGCCAAGCCATTTTCAATATGGATGCTTCCTTTCAACTGGACGAGTTGGGTTTTGAACACAGTGCGCCCATGCCCAATGTGCCGCTGCCGGAGGAGCTTCGCGAAGACGTAGAGGTGGCCCGGGAGCTAGGTGGACCACAGGCGGATCCGCGGATGAGTCCTATGGCTAAGGTCGATCGGCCTTTCCACTTGCGCTCGGTATTCGAGCTGGGCAGTGCCGCGTGGGGGAGCGACCGTTTTTGGAACCCGACTTGGATTAAGTTTCGCGAAGGGGTGACGCTGCCCGGGCCAATTGACGACGTTGAAGAGGCCGCCTACCGCCAACAGGCGCTGTCACGCTGCTTGGTGGCCTATGCGTCGGATATGGGCTTGGTCAGTACTGCAGTGCTGCCTCATCAGAGCCATGCCAGCCGCGGTGATGTGCAGATGGCAAGTTTGGATCACAGCCTGTGGATTCATCGGACAGTTTCCTTGGATCAGTGGCTGCTGTTTCATAAGCGAACGTCCACGGCTCAAGGCGCTCGGGGTATGGTGCACTCGGAGTTTTTCGCCGAGGACGGAGCCTTGGTGGCATCAATGTCGCAAGAGGGCTTGCTGCGGCAGCGAAGTGACGCTTCCTAGGCGCCCTTGGTGATCGAGGCGTTGACGCCTGCGATACCCGCGCGGAAACGTCAGCCATGGACGGGCCAATTGTGGCTTCGCCCAGATTAGCCACCCACTGATTCTGCTGGTTACTCTTGTTCGGATTGATCTTCGCGATACGTCCAAACGGTAGGGGTAAGCGTCACACTCTGCCGCTGCATGGCGCTGGCCAAAGCAGCAGAGGTTTGATCGTCTAGGGCAATGTGGGTGGCGTCAGCGAGGGGCTGATCCCAGGTTGGGTCTAGGGCATGCCAGCCCTGTTTGTGCCAAATCTCGTTCCACGCATGAAAACGAAACCCCGGACTCGGCAGAGGGCTGTAGGCAATGCCATAAACCGTACGACTGGGGATGCCCTGACTGCGCGCTAGCGTCGTCAGCAGGTCGGCGAAGTCCACGCATTCGCCGCGGCCGGTTTCCAGCGCATTCAATACGGATCTGGCGGGTCGGTTTTCGCTGTACAGAAGCTGTGCTCGAGTTTGGTCAATAAGGTTCTGGGCAAGTTGGCTGGTTGACTGGCTTGTGGAGATAGGCGCCTTGGTGAACAAAGGGAGAATGCGTGGGTGATTTACCGGTAAGGTCAGCGAGCCACCAAGGTAGTCGTCCTTCTCCACCAGTTCGGAAGACGTTCCCCTGTTGCCTAGCGTCTGGGGTAGCCCCTGTTCCTGCAGGCTTCGCTGGGTGGTGGTGCCAAGCGTGAGGGTCAGGGTGCTGAGGGTTTCCGGGGTTTCAAGATCCTCGGTCAGTGGTGCCACCGCCAAACGGTTGGACCATTGTTGACGCAGCGCGTTGGTGAGTTGATACAGGTCTTTCTGAGGTAACTGAGTGCGAGCAAAACTGAATTGAAACGGGGCATCAAAGGAGATGAGGCCAAGCCGGGCATCCAAACTGGTGATGTTGCCGTTCTCTGCAGAGGTCAGGGTGTAGGTTTGGCCATCGTGTGCGGTTAGCCAGTGCTCTCGCTGGTCCACGCTGAGTTGCTGCAGGTTTAAGTAACGCGAGGTGTAGCTTGTACCCACTTGTGCCTTCTGGCTCAGCTGCAGCTCTAAGCTCAGTTGGTCTGCCAGGTTGAATTCAAGGGCTGGGGTAATGGCTTGTGTACCGCCGTCCCGGTCAATTTGGCCCTGATAGCCGTTGTCGCCCCGGATTAGGCTGATCTGCCGATACTGGTCTTGGCGTTCTTCCCGGTAGCTGGCATCCAGTAGGGGATGGGGTGGGGTGGCGGCAAAGGTCAGGGACTGGACCGAACCATAGGCCGGGGCATTCAGCAGGTTGATGCTCAGCCGCTGGGCCATTACCCAGTTGCCTTGATCGTTTTGTTCGGTGCGCGAATGCAAATAGCCAACGGTCTGGCCCTGCTGTTGGACCTCGTAGGCTTGTTCGCCTTGCAGGCCTCGGGCGAGCTGCTGGGCCTTGGAAGGGGCAAGCTCTACGCCCAGCCACAGCAAGGCCGTTGCACCGAGCAAGGACAGACCAACAGTGAGCTGGGGTGCCGACATAGGGTATCCAAATAGGGTTGGCAGACGTTTGCGGTTGACGAACTGAGAGCTTGGTTGCTTAAACTTCGCCGGATTAAGCCGGCTTCAGTGCACATTAGATGCGCGCTGTGGATAAAATTCTACCAGCAGGCATGGTTTTTCCAGCACCGACCTCTCACAATTGCAGAACCTAATCGAGGCTCAAACCTCTAACGCAACGCTCAAGGTAGTAATGGAAAACGAAACCACAGACTTTATTCGTCAACGCATTGAAAAAGACTTGGCCAGCAATGTTTTGGACAAGGGCGTTATCACGCGATTTCCCCCGGAGCCAAACGGATTTTTGCACATCGGCCATGCGAAAAGCATCTGCCTGAATTTTGGTGTGGCTCGGGAATACGGCGGCGAAACCTTCCTGCGCTTCGATGACACCAATCCAGTAAAAGAAAGCAACGAGTACGTGGAATCCATCCAGCATGATGTGGCGTGGCTGGGGTATCAGTGGAAGGCCATAACCCACGCCTCGGACTACTTCGAGCAGATCTACGAATACGCTCAGGGTCTAATGCGCGACGGTAAGGCCTACGTTTGTTCCCTAGACCCCGAGCAAATGCGAGCCACCCGAGGCACGCTGACGGAGCCCGGCCAAGACAGCCCTTATCGGGATCGAAGCGTGGAAGAAAATCTGGACCTGTTCCAGCGCATGCGAGCCGGTGAATTTGCCGATGGCGCCCATGTGGCCAGATTAAAGATCGACATGGCGTCGCCGAATTTGAATATGCGAGATCCGGTGATTTATCGTATTCGTCACGCCACTCACCAGCGCACTGGGGACACCTGGTGCATCTACCCCATGTACGACTTTACCCACGGTATCTGCGATGCCATCGAACATATTTCGCATTCCCTGTGCACGTTGGAGTTTGCCGACCACCGCCCGCTCTACGATTGGGTGCTGGAAAATATTCACATGAACTACCACCCGCCGCAGATCGAGTTCTCGCGCCTAGGGCTGGAATATACGGTGATGAGTAAGCGCCTGCTGCACCGGTTGGTGGATGAGCAGTTGGTCAGCGGCTGGGATGATCCGCGTATGCCGACCATCGCCGGTCTGCGCCGCCGGGGAGTGCCGGCCAGTGCTATCCGAGAATTCTGCCAGCGCATTGGGGTTACCAAGCAAGACAACATCATCGAAATGAACTTGCTGGATTTTTGCATCCGCAAAGACCTAGAGGCCAGCGCGCCCCGTGGTATGGCAGTACTGGAGCCGCTGAAGGTGGTGATTACTAATTACGAAGGCAGTGAAGAGCTGGAAGGCCCTTGGCATGCGCAGAATCAAGACCTTGGCCGGCGTCAGTTGCCTTTCAGTGCCGAGCTGTTGATCGAGCAAGAGGATTTTGCCAAAGAGCCGCCGCCGAAATGGAAGCGTTTGTCGCCGGGCGAAATGGTGCGCCTGCGCTATGCCTACATCATCCGCTGTGACGAGGTCATTGAAGATGACGCGGGCAATGTGGTGCAGCTTAACTGCACGTATTTCCCTGATTCAAAGAGCGGTCAGGATACCTCGGGCCTCAAACCCAAGGGGGTGGTTCACTGGGTTGATGCCAACGCGGGTGTACCGGTTCAGGTCATGGACTACGGGCGGCTGTTCCAAGTGCCGAACCCGTCTTCGGCGACGTTTTTGGACGACATCAGCAGCGATTCTCTGACTGTACTTAACGCGGTAGCAGAGCCGGCTATTTTGGCTCACCCGGACCAGCGCTTTCAGTTCGAGCGCCAAGGGTACTTTTGCAAGGATTCACAGGCCCAGGGTGATGGACCGGTGTTCAACAAAACCGTCAGCCTGCGCGAGGGCTTCTGATGCACCTGCCCGAGTCCGTTGCCGTGATGGAGGTCAGTCCGCGAGACGGCTTGCAAAACGAGGATGTATTGCTGACCACCGAGCAAAAGCTGCAGTTGGTCGATTACGCCTTGGCGGCAGGCAGCCGGCGGATCGAGGTGACGAGTTTTGTGCACCCCCAACGGGTGCCCCAGATGGCGGATGCGGAAGCGGTTTGTGCGGGCCTGCCCCAGCGGGCGGACGTGCGCTACACCGGCTTGATTTTGAACGAGCGGGGCTATCGCCGCCTGCGCGAAACCTGTCTAGACGAGGCGGGACTGGTAGTGCCGGTGAGCGATACGTTCGGTGAGCGCAATCAGGGCCAAAGCGTGAGCGACGCCGTGGCCATGGCCAGAGAAGTGATTCGCGACGGCAAGCTGACTGGGTATCCTGTGCAGGTTACCTTGGCGGTGGCTTTTGGTTGTCCCTTTCAAGGCCATGTGCCCATGAGTGATGTACTGGCTGCCGCCGAGTCTTTGCTGGAAGCTGGACCGGTGGAAATTGCACTGGCGGATACCATCGGGGTTGGTGTGCCATGGCAGGTGCAGCAGACGTTTACCAAGCTGAAATCGTTGGCCGGCGATGTCCCCATGCGGGCGCATTTTCATGACACCCGCAATACCGGCATCGCCAATGCTTACGCTAGTTTGCTAGCAGGTGTGGCCACGCTGGATGCCAGCATTGGTGGCATCGGAGGCTGTCCTTTTGCGCCCAATGCCAGCGGCAATATCGCGACAGAAGACTTGGTTTATATGCTCAATCGTTGTGAGGTGCATCACGACCTCGAGATGGCAGCCTTGCTGGCGGGGGCGGCGTGGCTTGAACCGGTTCTTGGTAAGAAGCTACCGTCTACGCTGCTAAAAGCGGGGGATTGGCCCGGTGATCTATCCGCAGACGCCTAATCATCAGATCGACAGGTTGACGCATCGGATAGAACTGCCTGAGTGACCGTTAGCGTCACTAGGGTGTCAGCCCAAGTCTCTTAGGGGTAAATGGACCCTAGCTTTGGCCCACAAGAAAGGAGATGGCCGTGCTAAAGATGAAGGGGCAGTGTGAACGCTGCCAACAACGGTTGCCGGCGGATCAGGCTGGAGCTTTCATTTGCTCCTTTGAGTGCACGTTTTGTGCGAGTTGCGCAGGAGTGCTGGGCCAGTGCCCGAATTGCGACGGAGAGTTGGTGCCGCGACCAAGCCGCGGGGCTGAGTTGCTTGCCAAGTACCCACCAGCGGATGTCTCGGCGGCAAAATAGATCCGGGGCCCAACAAAGACTGACCCAAAACCGAACAAAGACCCACCATGGCGCATCGCGAGTGTTAAGCCAAACGACAGACACACCAGCAATCGGACTCAGGCGCGGAACAGGGCTAAGCATAACGCTGGTCCAACAAAAAGGATGAACCCATGACGTCAACCAATGCGGATTTTTTCGGACACCCGGTTGGGCTTAGAACGCTGTTTCTAACAGAAATGTGGGAGCGTATGTCCTATTACGGCATGCGCGCTCTGTTGGTGCTGTACATGACCGGCGCCGTGACTACGGCCAATGCCGGGCTGGGGATGAGTCAGCTGGAAGCTCAGGCCATCTACGGTATATATGTGGGTATGGTCTATTTCTTGGCGGTTCCCGGTGGCTGGTTGGCGGACAACTTGCTGGGCCATCAACGGGCGGTGTTTTACGGGGCCGTCATCATTGCCCTTGGGCACCTGACTTTGGCGGTGCCAATTGAGTCGGGCCTGTTCTTTGGCTTAGGTTTGGTGGCTATTGGTACGGGACTGTTGAAAAGCAACATTTCTACCATCGTGGGCAAGCTCTATGCCCAAGACGATCCGCGTCGGGACGCGGGTTTTACGATTTTTTACATGTCCATCAACATCGGTTCGGTGATCGGTTTTTTGGTGTGCGGCTATCTGGGTGAAAAGATCGGCTGGCATTGGGGTTTTGGTGCCGCCGGGGTCGGCATGTTGCTGGGGGTGGTCCAGTACACCCGAACCCGTGAATGGCTGGGGGATGCAGGCCGCGAGCCGAATGACATGCCCCAAGCCAAACGCAGTGCCTTGGCCCGTTGGGCGTCCATTGTCGGAGTGGCAGCGGCTGTGCTGGTGATTCTTTTTGGTACCGGTGTGATCGATGTGAAGGCCAGCGTGTTCGCCGAGAACTTTGCTTACTTTTTAACCACCATTGCAGGCCTGTACTTTTTATACCTCTACGCTTTTGCGGGCCTTGATGCCGCCGAGCGCAAAAACGTGCTGCTGCTGTTTTTGTTGTTTGTGGCGGCGGCGGCGTTTTGGTCTGGATTCGATCAATCTGGCGGCAGCCTGAATCTGTTCGCGCGAGACTTCACGGACTTGAACTTTCTCGGCTACGACATGCCGGTGTCTTGGGTGCAGTTTTTCAACCCCATCTATGTGGTGATCTTCGCGCCGATGTTTGCCGCGTTTTGGGCCTGGCTTGGGCGGCGTAATCTGGATCCGTCGCTGCCCCTGAAATTTGCTCTTGGTTTGTTCTTTATGGGCATGAGTTTCTTGGTGATGTTGCTAGCTGTGGGCGTCGCGCTGGAATCTGCCCCCATCGGCCTGCAGTGGCTGCTGATTACCTATCTGCTGCAAACTTGGGGTGAGCTGGCCTTGTCGCCCATTGGCCTTTCGGCCTTCTCTCGCTATTCGCCGAAACGGTATGTGGGTCAGATGTTTGGCCTGTGGTTTTTGGCCTCGGCTATTGGTGGTGTGCTTGCGGGTTTGCTGGGTGGCGAGGCCACAGACGGCGGTCTGAGCAGTATGTCGCCAATCTTTTCCTACATGGTGAAATACTATCTAGGCATTGCCCTGGTTCTTGTGGTGTTGGCCTATTTCTTTCGGGAGCGGTCAAGAGAGTCACGCTAGCGCCTTTTCGGCGACCAAGGGCAGTATTTTCCCGACGGGTGGTGATGCGGTTTTGGCTCAAATACTTTGCAATAGAGGCGTGCAGAAAAGGAGCGCCCATGCAGGTAACCATTCGACCCTTAAAGAGCAGCGACGCCAGCAATCTCCAACGAGCCGCCCTAAGTTCAGTGGGCCATGTGGGCCAGTGGCTGGACTGGTGCACACCCCGATATACCCTGAGCAGTGCAAGAAGCTAGCTTCAGGAAAGCAAGAGTCTGTGGGATGAAGGAACCGCCTACCGCTGGGCCATTGAGCCGACTGAGGTACTGCCCGAATGCAGCAATCAGATCCTTGGCTGTGTGGAGATTCGAGTTCCAAGGCTTGAAGCGCCGGAAGGCAGAATGGGTTATTGGGTGGCTCGGGAGGTCCTAGGTCGCGGGGTTTGTACGCAAGCGGCTGTTCAGGCGCTTCAGTGGGGCTTCGAGCAGTTGAATCTGGAACGCGTAGAACTGCTGATTCAGCCAGACAATGAGGCCAGCATTGCTGTGGCCAAAAAGTTAGGCGCGACGTTTCAGGAGCGGCTTGAGGGTGCCATCGCCTTCCACGACCAGCGAAAAGCGGCAGACTTATACGCGGTAACTGCTGCACAGTTGTGTCAAATCAATCCAGTAAAAACTCGCCGGTCTTGGCCGACGAGCGTTGAGTACCTGCGCAAGGCCTAGCCATCATTTATCTTGGGCCGACTAGGCCTAGGCCTTTGGGTTGAGCCGCTCGCCGAAGAAGGCTCCGGCATATTCGTCTACCCAACTCTCCAACCGCCAGTTTTTAATGTAAGCCGTATGCCCACCCTTGCCTGTGAGTTCGACCTCAATGGATGCCGGCAAGTCCCGATAGTGTTCTGGCGGAATGATGGGGTCGTCTTTGGCCGCCAAAATCGTTGCCTCAACTCCCACCAAGGCGTCACCGCGTAGATCATAAGCCGCGTAGTAGTCCTCAATGCGGGCAAACTGCGTGTGATCGGCGATAAAAATCTCCGTCAGAAGTTGAATGCTGGAATAGCCTGCTAGTGCCGAAAAATCATAGCTTTCGGGAAACGCCCGCTGCTTTTGCTCCCACAGGGCCCGCCATTTGCCCATAAAATATTTTTGGTAAATCAGGCTGCTGCCAATTTGTTCCACCGTGTGCGCGGGACTGATGGCTGGACAAATGGCCAAGGTGGTGAGTTTCGGCAGATGCTTGGCCAGTCGCAGGGCAAAGTTGCCACCCATGGAAAACCCCATAAGACCGACACGGCTGTCAGGAAAATCTTCCATGATGAACTGGGCTGCGGCTACTACTTCATCGGTCATGGCTGAATGGAACAAGCCCTCGTTTAGGTGGGCGGTATTGCCGTGATCCCGTAAGGTCAGTCTGACCACCTGAAAGCCCTGGTCATGTAATGCCTGAGCCGACGACAAAACATAGCTGGAGTCTGCGCTGCCCAGCCATCCGTGGATGATGATGACCACGGGCGCGTCCGCTTGGCTGGCTCGCGAATACTGGGCGGTGAGGTGTTGGCCCATCACATGAATGTCTCGGTGTTCTGACTGAGCCAAAAAGCTGTCGAGCCAGCTGGGTTTAAACAGTTTTCGCCCAACACTGCTCACGATGGTTTGCACGTTTGGGTTACTAAGACCTAAGGCCGGCTGAAATGAGGACAAAGACGGCATGAATCAGTGCTCGCGGTTGTTAGTGGAGTGTTGAGTAGGGTGGTCGATGGATTGGTTGGCACTGATGCGCCTGCCGTGAATGCCGGCTCTGGCAAGTTCAGCAATGATACTGTTTGGCCCAACGAGGTGCCCAGCACCCACTAAGACAAGGTAGCTGTGGGGTGTTTCTAGGTAGCCGGCGATTGTCGTTGCCATGCTGCGGTTTCGCTGGTCGATTAGTTGATCGTTAAACGCCTTGGCCAGCGGGTGGTCACCGGTCTGTGCCGCCAGAGTTTCTAGCAAGGTGTTATCGTCGCCCCGAAAATAGGCAGTCATCAATTGGCTGATACTGCTCTCTAGCTCTGGGAGGTCGCCAAGAGCCTGCTCCAGCACCGCTAGCTGGGTGTCCATGGGTTGGTCAAACAGCAGCTTGAGCTGAAAGTCCAAAGACTCCAGCTGCAAGATGTCGCCACGACCACGTTGGCCCAATTGTCCTATGACGTGCTCTACACCGAAGTCGCCCTCGTACCCCAAGGCCGTCATGCCTAGTAACGTCAGCTGCTGAAAAGCCAGCATGGGCTGATAGGCCTGTAACTGTCCCACGGGCAAGCCATAGGTCATACCCGCTTCGACGAGCTGGCTGTAGAGGTCCCCAGGCATGACTTGGCGTAAGGATTGATCACCCAGCTGGGCGTAGGCGAGGGTTTTAGCCTGTACGTCGGCGGCTGGATAACGACTTAAGTCTACTTCCAGCACCAGTTTCTCAGTCTGGTGGTAGGCCTCTTCAAACTGCCGTGGCAAAGGGTGCAGGGCCTCTTTGAGCACGTGCACGGTGCCCGCCACGAACACCGTGGCGCTGGCAGAGTCAAAGCGCCACATATAAAGCGGCGCGTTGGCGGTATTTGCGCGAATTTGCCGAGCGGACGTAATGGGTTGTTGGTCCATGAAGGCTAGTTCGCAAACACTGTTATCGGGGTTGGCGATTAACAATGCCTGACGGCAGCTGTTTAAAGCCACTTGGGCCGCCACAGCGCGATTGGGTTGTTCACCACTGCTGAACTGGCTTTGGGGTTGGTTGGTTTTAACGGCGGTGGCCGTATACGCCGCCAATGCCGTTGGGTGAGAAAACACCAAGCAGGCCACTAGAAGCAGCCTTACAGCATTGTCCAGACAGAACCGGTGGGGGGCGGTCTGAGGCTGCATGGGTCGCGGTCTTGTGGCTAGCATTAGCGTCGGGTTGGCCTAGGCGCTGGCGTCAGCGTCCAGACCCAAGTCCTCGGGTGTTTCGCCGATGTCTTGGACGGCTTCCATCACCGCGTCGGCGATACGCCGCAGCAAATCCACGTCTGAACTGCGAATGACTATGTGGGTGCCGTACCGATCTTCCCGCAAAAAGGGATAGCTGCCGATGTCCGCATCCGGATGATTTTGTTGGATCAGTGCTAAGGCGTCGGCTATGGAGCTTTCGCCTGTGTAGGCCCGAACCGTGTGGCTACGAATCACCGGGCCTGTGGTGAGCTCGCCCTCCAGCGTTGAAAGCATGGCCTGCATGACCCGGGGTATGCCCGCCATCACATGCACGTTTTCCATGGCGAAACCCTGAGGGCCGCCACTGGGATTGTCGATCAGTGCTGCCCCTTCTGGCACTCGGGCCATGAGCAGACGGGATGCCATGACGTCGTCTGGCGCCGGCCGTCGCCGAATGCGCTCCTCAATGTCTGGGTGTTGGACGATGGGAACACCAAAGGCCTTGGCGATGCACACCGCTGTGATGTCGTCATGGGTGGGGCCAATGCCACCGGTGGTGAACACATAGTCGTAGCTTCCCCGCACCTCGTTTATCGTGTTCACGATAATATCTTCGTCATCGGGAATAACCCGGGCGTGGTGCACCTGAATACCCCAGCCACCCAAGGTGGTGGCGATGTGATTCAGGTTTATGTCTTGGGTGCGGCCAGACAAAATCTCGTTGCCGATAACGATGACACAGGCAGTGACGGATTGGCTCATGGAGTCGCCTTAATTGCGGAAAGCCACGATTTTAACAGAAGGGCCCGTCAAGACAGCGTAAACGCCTCAGCAGTTTTTGAAATTGGGTTTGCGTTTGGCCGCGAAGGCTTTGCGGCCCTCTTTATAATCTTCGCTGTTGAAGCAGTCGTCGATCATGGCGCGAACTGCTTCGACCTCGTCCTGACGGCCGCCGCGCTCCCAGGCGTTCAGCGCTGCCTTGGCCGCTTGCACCGTGAGGGGCGCGTTGCCGGCGATAGTGGTCGCGTACTCGATGCAGGCAGCTTCGATCTCATCTCGCTCGTGAATGAAGTTAACTAGGCCCATATCCTTGGCCTCGCTGGCGGGCATGAAGCGGGCTGAGAACATGATGTCTCGAGCGCGACTGGGACCCACCAGTCTGGCGAGCTTGGATAGACCCTCGTATTCGTAACCAAGCCCAAGTTTGGCGGCTGGAATGCCGAAGCGTGAATCTGGCGTGGCAAAACGCACATCTGCCGCCAGAGCTGTGGCGAGGCCGCCGCCAATACAGTAGCCCTCAATCAGACCGATCAGGGGCTTTTCTATTTTCGCCAGCCAGTTGGTTGCTCGTCCGGCGATAACGCCGTAACTGGCGCGCTGTTCGGCGTTGGCCCTGGCTTTATCAAATTCCGAGATGTCCGCGCCTGAGACAAAGGCTTTGCCTCCAGCCCCGCGCATGATGATGACGCGCACATCGGGGTTTTCGGCGAAGTGTTCCAGAATGTCGCCGATGCCTTCCCACATTTCCAACGACAGGGCGTTGTGGCGCAAGGGATTGTTGAAAATCATCCAGCCAATACCGTCCCCAATCCGGGCCTGCATACGTTCGGTTTTTAGCGTCAGCGTGTGTTCAGATGTCATAGATTCCTCTGCTGTGGGTGGTAACGTTGGCGGCAGGGGATTGTTTTATACTTTCTGAGTCGCTGCGCCAATGGTTTGTCTGGACCCAAGTCCGGGATCCTATGGTGGGGCCGTAACAAACTGGGGGGTTTATGGATTTTGCACTAACCGAAGAACAAGACTTGATCCGCGATGCCGTGGCCAAGGTCTGTGAAGATTTTCCCGACGAGTACTGGGCGCAAAAAGACGCCGACCACGAGTTTCCTTGGGATTTCTACAACACCATGTCTGAAGCGGGTTGGATCGGCATCGCCATTCCCGAAGCCTACGGTGGCAGCGGGCGGGGAATCACCGAAGCCAGCATCGTGCTGGAGGAAGTAGCGGCCTCTGGGGCGGCCATGAATGGGGCGACCCCTTTGCACTTGTCCATGTTCGGCATGGAGCCGGTGGTGAAGTACGGCTCGGAAGAGATGAAGCAAAAGTATCTGCCCGCCGTTGCTCGGGGTGAACTGCATGTGGCCTTTGGTGTTACCGAGCCCGATGCGGGAACCGATACCACGTCCATTAAAACCGCCGCACGCCGAGAGGGTGACCAGTACATTGTCCGTGGTCGCAAGGTTTGGACCACCAAGGCATTGCAGTCCGAGCGGGTGCTGCTGCTGACCCGTACCACACCACGAGACGAGGTCGAGCGCCGCACTGATGGCATGACCCTGCTGCTGGCCGAGTTGCAGCGCGACGAGGTTACGATTTCGCCCATCGATAAAGTTGGCCGCAACGCGGTGGCGACCTGTGAGGTGGTTTACGACGATTTGCCGGTCAGCGTTACCGATCGAGTGGGGGAAGAGGGCAAAGGATTCCAGTATCTGATTTCTGGCTTGAACGCCGAGCGTATTTTGATCGCCGCCGAAGCGCTGGGGATTGGCAAGGCTGCCCTGCGCAGAGCCGTGGGTTATGCCAACGAGCGGGTGGTTTTTGGTCGACCAATTGGCAAAAACCAAGGTGTGTCCTTTCCTTTGGCCGAAGCGAAGATGCGCCTGGACGCGGCAGAGCTCATGATACGCAAGGCCGCTTGGATGCTGGACAACGGAATTCCCTGTGGGGCCGAAGCCAATATGGCGAAGTGGCTGGCAGCGGACGCTGGCTTTCAGGCAGCAGATCAGGCCATGCAGGCTCACGGCGGCTTCGGTTACGCCAAGGAATACCATGTAGAGCGTTATTGGCGGGAAGCACGATTGATGCGAATTGCCCCCATCTCTCAAGAGATGATTTGCAACTTTGTGTCAGAGCATGTGTTGGATCTACCTCGATCTTATTGATCACCCTAAGCTGGCTGGGTCGAGTGCCAGATACAGGCGGCAGATACAGGTAGCAGATACAGGTAGCAGATAAAGGGTATATAGATGTGCCCAACAGAGGGTCAAAAAGGCCCGGAGAGATACCGATCGAAGAAAGGGAGGAACCCATGGCAGACAATGCACAAATCATTCGAGACTTCGTTGCCGCTTGGTCACGACTGGATCCGGATGAACTGGCGGGCTATTTCTGTGAAGACGGCTGTTACTACAATATGCCCACCAAACCCGTTAAGGGGCGGGACAATGTGCGCCAGTTTATCGCCGGCTTTATCGCGAACTGGACCGAGACGAACTGGGACATCATCAACTTAGTAGCCGATGGCGATGTAGTGTGCTGCGAGCGGCTGGATCGCACGAAGTTTGCTGAAGGCGGTGTGGACCTACCCTGTTTCGGGGTCTTTGAGATGTCCGATGGCAAAATCAAAGAATGGCGGGACTATTTTGATCTGAACACTTTCATGCAAGCGGCACCTAAGGCCTGAGATTTTTCGCCAATATCCTGCCCGTGAGATCGCAGCCTCAGGTCGGCTGACTTAACAGGCTTGCAACTCGGGCCTGTACGTTGGGGACGATGGTGTCCTCGATCCATGGACGCTGCCGCAACCAGTAGGTATTTCGCGGGCTTGGATGGGGCAGCACTGCCACATCGGGCCAGCGGGCCTGCCAATCAGCCACCGTTTCGCCCAAAGATTCTTGGGGTTTGCTTAAGTGCCACCGCACCGCGTGACTGCCCACCAACAGCGTGAACTGCACGTTGGTCAGCCGTGCCAGCAGCGTGGCTCGCCAGCGCTTGGCGCACTCTGGTCGAGGCGGCAGGTCACCGCCACTGCCCTTACCCGGATAACAAAACCCCATGGGCAGCAGTGAAAAATTCTCCGGGTTGTAGAAGCTTTCCGAACTCACCCCCAGCCATTGCCGCAAGCGCTCATCACTTGGGTCATCGAAGGGTTTGCCGCTGTGGTGGGCTGCGGTTCCCGGGGCTTGGCTGACCAATAAGATCGGTGCCTTGGGACCAAACTGGAACACGGGTTTGGGGCCCAATGGCAGATGGCCTGCGCATTCGCTGCAGTTTTTCACCTGCTGAATAAGGTCGGCGTCCCGCATCATGGCCCGTTACAGGCCCAGAACATCGGCGCGATCCAGCAGGCTTTGGATAATGCGAATGCTGGCGGCATCCACCATGACCCCGTCTACGCTAATGGCGCCTCGTCCTTCTTGTTGGGCTGCTTGGAAAGCGGCTTTTTGCTTGCGTGCTTGAGCGATGCGTTCGGCGGATGGGGTAAAGGTCTGTTCAATGGCCGTTATCTGGTTGGGGTGAATGGCCCATTTGCCACCCATGCCAAGCAGTTGAGCGCGCTGAGCCTCGACGGCGGTGGTGTCTAGGTCGCTAAAATCGGCGTAGGGGCCATCTATGGGTTCGATGCCATTGGCCCGGCAAGCCATGGCGATTTTAAAGCGTGGGTAGTGCCATAAGTCGCCGGGATAGCCGTCGGTGCTGCCTACTGACTGCAGCTGCATTTGCTGGCTGGCGGCGTAGTCGCCTACCCCAAAGATCAGGGTTTCGATACGGTCCGAGCAGCCGGCAATGGCCTCTGCCTGTAGCAGGCCTTGGACTTCTTCGATTAAGCACTCGATACCGATACGCTTTGTCAGGCCTAGCTTTTGCTCTAGCTGATCTAACAGCAGGTGCACAAAGCGCACATCGCTGACGCTGGTGGCCTTGGTAAGAATAATCGTATCCAGTTGCGCGTGGGCATGGGTGACCACCTCGATGATGTCGTCATGACACCATGGGGTTGTGACGTCGTTAATGCGCAAGCTCAGGGTATGGGCCAGAAACCGCTGATTGTTAAGAGCGTGAATGACCTGTGCACGCGCAGCAGCTTTTGCCTCCGGGGCCACCGCATCTTCCAGATCGAAAAATAGCTGATCTACCGACAGGGCTGTGGCCTTGGTGATCATTTTCTGGGAGCTGCCGGGTACGGCCAAGGTGCAGCGTCTGGGGCGGTTGGGTTGGGCAGTCATGGTGTGTTCCTCAGTATGCGACCTAAGTACGCGACCTAGGCAATGTCTGAATGCTGACGAATGAAGTCGCAGACGTGTCGATCAAAGTCCGCAGCACCTTCCATGTTGACCCCGTGGCCGGCGTCGATTTCCACCACGGACAGGTTTTGCATATGGGCCTTCGCCCATGCCTGGTTCTCTGCGAACCGGCGTTCCTTGGTGCCGTGACACAGCAGTACGGGGCGCGGGTTGGTGGGTGCGAGGTCGCGGATGCTGGTAAATGGGTTGGTGTGCTGCAAGGTGCTGGCCACGCCTTCAGGTTTGAGGTTGGCGCAGTCTTCGAGCAGTTGAGCTTTGACCACCGTTGGCACATTCCGGGCACGGCGGGGGTGGACGGGAATACGATCAATGGCCGCGATGCCGCCGGCGCGAATGTTGTCAGCGGATTTGGATGCCGTGGCCAGCCATTCATTAATCAACGGTGTGTCCGCGAGGGCTGAATTGGAATTAGTGAATATGTGGCCGTATACGTGTTCTGGTTGTTCACAGGCGTAGCGGATGGTGAGGCCGGCGCCCAGGGAATAGCCGCATAGGAACCAACGGTCTGCGCCAAGCTGGCGTCGTATTTGGTCGAACTGCTGGACATAGGCAGCGGGAGAATAATGCGCGGGATCCGCCGGTGCTGGCGATCGGCCGTGGCCCCAAAGCTCCGCAGTAACAGGACGGCAGACCTCGCCAAGAGCGGCTAAGTTCGCCAGCCATTGGGCACTGGAGGACAAAAAGCCGTGCACCATAAGCAAGAATGGCCCCTGGCCAGGGTGCACTTGGAAGGCAATTCTGGGTGAATTTTCAGTGTACTGCATGATCAACGCTACTGTGCCAGCGGGCTAAATTGTCATGCTACCATGCACAGGAGTTGGTATTTGCTCATGAGGGAGAGGGATATGACTTACGATTTAGTGATCAAGAACGGCAGCGTTGTCGATGGTTCGGGTAACCCCCAGTATCGGGCGGATGTGGCGGTGCAGGACGGTAAGATCGCCGCCATCGGGCGCATCAATGACAGGGCCAAGCAGACCATCGACGCCGAAGGCCATGTGGTATCGCCGGGTTTTGTGGATGGGCACACCCACATGGACGCTCAAGTATTTTGGGATCCCATTGGCTCCTGTTCTTGCTACCACGGTGTCACCAGTGTGGTCATGGGCAACTGCGGCTTCACCTTGGCACCCTGTAAACAAGAAGATGCGGATCTCGTCTTTCGTAACTTAGAGCGGGCGGAAGATTTGTCCCGGGACGCCATGCTGGAAGGAATCGACTGGCGCTGGGAAACCTTTCCTCAGTTTTTAGACGTGATTGACGAGCTGCCCAAGGGCATTAACTACGCCGGCTACATCGGTCACTCGGCTCTGCGCACTTATGTGATGGGCGAGCGAGCATTCAGCGACGCCGCCAGCGAAGACGATGTGCGCAAGATGCAGCACTTGGTCAAGGAAGCGGTGCAGGCAGGCGCCATCGGGTTTTCTACCTCTCGTACCTTTAATCACCTCACTGCCGACGATCGGCCTGTGGCCAGCCGGCTGGCGGAATGGGATGAGGTGCGAGCCATCGTTAACGCCGTAGGCGAAACCGGCAAAGGGTTATTTGAGATTGCTGGCGAAGCGCCGGGCCGTGACCCTGAGCGAATCGCTGAGTATCACGGCCGTCTGCGTGATCTGGCCGTGGAATCCGGAGTCCCCCAAACTTGGGGTATGTTCAGCGTGCGGGCGGCTCCAGATTTGTGGCGACCGTACTTTGACCTGCTGGACGAAACCGCCGCCGCCGGTGGGCGCATGTACGCTCAGGTACACAGCCGGGCGCTGTCCAGTCTGCTGTCTTTTGAGAGCAATACCCCGTTTGATAATTGGGAGTATTGGTCAGAGTTCCGTCAGCTGCCCCTAGCCGAACAGGCGGCGAAAATGCGCAACCCCGAGATCAAGGCCAAGCTTGTTGAGGTGGCCAGCCGGGAATACACAGGGCCACGTATCGTGGGCGCAGAAGCCAGGCCACCGGAATGGGATTTCATCTACCCCATGGACGATATGGTCTACGACAAGCCCTCCATGGCCGAGCTGGCCCGGGCCAAGGGCGTGCATCCGGTGGAACTGATGATTGATATGGCGCTGGAACGCGACCTGAAGATGTTCTTCCGCCAGCCCATCGCCAACGAAGACCAGTCGCAAGTGCTGGATATGATGAAGCACCCGCGCTCGGTAATAACCTTCTCGGATTCCGGTGCTCACGTATCCCAGATTATGGATTCGTCATTGCAAACTCACCTGCTCAGCTATTGGGTTCGCGAAAAGCAGGCCATGACTCTGGAAGAGGCGGTGAAGCAGATCACCTACAACACCGCAACCATGTGGGGACTACACGACCGGGGCCTGATCCGCGAGGGTATGGCTGCGGACTTGGTGGTGTTCGACCCTAAGACCATAGGGGCGCGGATGCCGGACGTGGTTCACGATTTGCCTGCCGGTGCCAAGCGGTTGAAGCAAACCGCGGACGGTATTTTAAACACCGTGGTGAACGGCGAGATTTTGTTGACCAATAATGAGCACAGCGGGGCGGTGCCGGGGCAATTGCTGAGAAGTTAGCGAAAAGCGAAGCAAAAACGGGTCGTGCGCTTGCGGTTGGTAAACGGCTGGTGCACCATGCTTTTCCTCGTGCGGAATGTCGCACGTATCAGCGCACCTGTAGTTCAACTGGATAGAATACCAGGCTTCGAACCTGGGGGTTGCAG
>ERZ1047472.597-NODE-597-length-31608-cov-6.415650_pt1 | contig 31608 bp, 29 predicted proteins | sample MGYA00383095_ERZ1047472 | MGnify/ENA primary metagenome ERZ1047472 (study PRJEB29581, sample SAMEA5548365) | metagenome | biome: marine; feature: coastal; material: water | depth 1 m | study: Short-term variability in the microbial, nano- and picoplankton dynamics... | reverse complement strand
AAAGCCAAACAAGCAGTGGCTTGGCTACCTAATTGAGCGTCTAAAGCAAAGGCTCAATAAAGGGAAGAAACGTGTCTACCAATAGCGGCTGCGCCTTAGCAGTTGGGTGTATGCCGTCTCTTTGAATCAGCCCAGGAGTCACTGCAACTTCGTCTAAAGAAAACGGCACCAAAATTGCGCCCTTCTCAGCGCTCACCTCTGTAAAAGCTTTTTCAAACGCGTTTCTATACCTCGGCCCATAGTTGGGCGGAATGCGCATGGCGACCACGATAGGTTGAGCGTTGGCTGCAACCACGAGGTCGATCATTTGGCTCAAATTGGCCCTCATTTTATTGATCGGGTAGCCACGCAAACCATCGTTGCCACCCAACTCAATGACCACTATCTGCGCAGACGTGGCCGCCAAAACACCGGGTAGCCGTGCCAACCCACCTCCTGTCGTTTCCCCTGAAACGCTGGCGTTGATCACCTGCCAATCTTTTTCCTGTTGGGTTAGAGTGATGGCCATTAAGTTGACCCAGCCTTCCTCTATTTGCATTCCATAGCCGGCGCTGATGCTGTCGCCAAAGACAACGAGTGTCTTTGCAGGTGTTTGTGCGGAAGCCGTCGCTTTGGAGACTGTATTAGCTGCCTGTGCCGTATGAGTTAAACCGACCAGAAATAGGCAGGCAAAGCACGCTATAAAGCACAATATTTTGACATTCAGTGATATAGGTTGTGTGCTGGTTGAAGTCTCATGGTTGAACATGGAATTCAGCAAATTTTTGCTTATAGATTGAAACATAGAGAAAAACCGTATGAGCCGAACTGTAGTAAGTGTCGAAGCTGTTGAAAAAGTTGTCCCAACTGCTGCTGGAAGTCTGGTTATCTTGGATGGCATTGATTTAGAAATCAAACAAGGTGAAACAGTTGCCATTGTAGGAGCATCCGGGTCAGGTAAAACAACGTTACTGGGCATATTGGCTGGGCTAGATGAAGCGTCTGCTGGCCGGGTCATGTTGGTTGACGAAGAAATTTCGAGTTTAGATGAAGAGGCGCGGGCGAAAGTACGTGGCTTGCACGTTGGCTTTGTTTTTCAGTCCTTTCAACTACTTGGTTCTCTCACCGCGCTAGAAAACGTCATGTTGCCGGTGGAGTTGCGTGGCGACACCTTAGCTGAGTCTCAAGCGACTGAGCTGTTGGCGAAGGTGGGCTTGGCTGATCGCATTGATCATTACCCTCGGCAATTGTCAGGTGGTGAGCAGCAGCGCGTGGCAATCGCCCGGGCCTTTGCTTCAGCACCAACGGTGTTATTCGCCGATGAACCCACGGGAAATTTAGATACGCAGACGGGTGCGCTTATTTGCGATTTGCTGTTTGATTTAAATCGCGAATTTGGCACAACACTGATTATGGTGACCCACGATGGTCGCTTAGCTGAACGCTGTGCACGAACCATTGCCATTGCTGCTGGGCAGATCCAAGCATGAGCCTGTCTCTGATTCTCAGGTTGGCGTGGCGCGACATTCGTTCAGGAGAAATGGGTCTGATGCTGGTGGCGCTGCTGGTAGCGGTGGGCACGGTGACCTCCATTAGCCTTTTCGTGGACAGGTTACAGACCGCGTTGGTGCAAGAATCTTCCAATTTTTTGGCCGCAGACCGGCAAATATCCAGCGGCGAAAAAATACCCCAAGCGTTCACACTAGCTGCTCAAGAACGCGGTCTGGAAGTGGCGCAAACCTTAGTGTTTCCGTCAATGGTGTTCGCAGGGGATACCAATCAACTAGTTAGCGTAAAGGCCGTAGATCAAGGCTATCCCTTACGCGGTAAATTGATAGTAGGCGATGTGCCTTTTGCCAGAGGCGCGCCCACAGAGGACGTGCCAGAACCCGGAACAGTCTGGCTAGACTCCAGACTTTTCCCAGCCATGAATGTTAAACCCGGTGACGTTATCGAAGTGGGTTTGGCCGAGCTGAAAGTTGCTCGAGTACTGGTGGCAGAACCAGATCGGGGTGGTTCATTTTTTGACCTCGGTCCGCGTCTTTTAATGAATTTGGTGGATGTGCCTGCTACGGAAGTTGTGCAGCCAGGCAGTCGTTTGTCTTATCGGTTATTGCTCGCTGGTGCAGAGGACAATTTGGAAGGCCTCAAGGAACAACTGGAATTAGCGCCTAATTATAATTGGGTAAGTATTCGCGAGAGCAGTCCGCGTATTGGTCGTGCATTGGACCGAGCCGAGAGCTTTTTACTCCTAGGCGGCTTGCTTGGGGTGTTGCTCGCGGGTGTAGCGGTTGGGCTTAGCGCTCATCGCTATGCGCAACGACACTTTGATCATGTAGGTGTGCTGAAAACTTTGGGCGCTACGCCTAAGCAAATTCTCTACGGTTTTTTGTCGCTTCTGCTATTGGTCGGCAGTGTTGCCATTGTTTTAGGTCTCGCTGCTGGCGGCCTTTTGCACGTTATTATTATTGAAGCGTTGGCTGATCTAATTTCGGTAGAGTTGCCCAGTCCTACAGCGAGACCTTTTTTGTTGGGCGCAACAACGGGTCTAATTTGTGCAACCGCTTTTGCTATGCCAGCGTTTATTCACCTGAAAGATATTGCGCCCATGCGGGTTATTCGTCGCGATCTTGGTCAATCACCGGCTAGCCGCTGGGTCTCTTATGGCGCCGGCATTGCTGGCAGCCTAGTTTTGTTGGTTTGGTATACCAACGATTTGCTGCTGACGTTTTGGACATTAGCCGGCATTGCTGGGGTGTCGCTGGTGTTTGGCGTTTTGGCTAACTTATTGCTGCGCAGCGGGCGCGTTGTTGGCATGCAGGCGAAGAGCGGTTGGCGCTTGGCGCTGGCTGGACTACAGCGTAGGCGCAGTGAGAACACTGCCCAGATTCTTATTTTTGGCCTAGCTATTATGTTGCTACTGGTACTCGTGCTGATCCGTACCGCACTGATCACAGAGTGGCGCTCGCAAATTCCTGAAAATGCAGCCAATCACTTTGTTATGAACATTGCCGCGGACGAGGTGGACGGGGTGCGTGCGTTGGTTGAGCAGCAGGCTACCGAAGGAGATTTTTTGTATCCGATGATTCGTGGACGGGTCACTGGTGTCAACGATATTGCGGCTAAGCAGTGGCAGGACAGTTTGCAGCGTGAGCGCGGTGGGTCGCGATTGACCTCTGAGCGAAACTTAACTTGGATTGTTGATCCGCCTAAAAGCAATGCCATTGTCGAAGGACAGTGGTGGGCGGCGGATGCAACGGCGCCTGAAGTGTCCCTTGAGGCGGATTATGCGCAAAGCTGGGGGATCTCTTTAGGGGATGAACTACAGTTTGATATTGGCGGACAGCAGATCTCGGCTAAGGTAACCAGTATTCGCACCTTAGAATGGGAGAGCATGAGTCCAAACTTTTTCATCATCTTCTCTCCGGGCGCGCTGCAAGATTTTCCCGCAACTTATATGACCAGCTTCTTTTTGCAGCGTTCAGATAAGCGCGTTCTTAACGAGTTGTTAACGGCCTATCCAACCATTACGGTGATTGAAATTGATGCGTTGATCGCGCAAATTCAAGAGATTGTCGCTCAGGTCAGCCAAGCGGTGGAATTAGTATTGGGCCTGGTGTTAATCAGCGGGTGTTTGGTGCTGGTGGCCAGTATTCAAGCCAGTCGAGATTCGCGTATGTCTGAACACGCGCTCATTCGCGCGCTGGGTGGTAGCCGCAGATTAATTGGTAGCTCGTTAGCAGCTGAGTTTCTTTTGCTTGGTGCCTTCGCTGGCATTGTGGCTGTGTTCGGCGCCGAACTCACGGTGGGTATCTTGCAGAGCCAGGTATTCAACCTCAGCGCTTCACTGCATCCTTGGATTTGGCTCCTAGGCCCCGTGGCTGGCGCGCTGATTATCGCAACCGTGGGATTATTGGGCAGCAGAAGTTTGGTAGATACCCCACCCATGATGGTGCTTCGCGGGTTAAACTAAGCCCGCGGCGTTACATTTGGGTGCAAGGCCGCAATAACAGGCGGTCTAATTAAGGTTGAAAAATGGGTTTACACAGTTCGAGCATCGCGGATCCGCGCAAAGGTCAGTACGAAAAAAATAAGTGTCACAAAAAGTTGCGGCGACTGGTGGGCGAGGCGTTAACCGATTACGCCATGCTCGAAGAGGGCGACAAGGTCATGGTCTGCCTCTCTGGCGGTAAAGATTCGTATACGCTCCTAGATATGATGTTGAGTTTTCAGCAACACGCGCCAATTAATTTTGAGGTGGTGGCAGTTAACTTGGATCAAAAGCAGCCCGGTTTTCCTGAAGAGACTTTGCCTGAGTATTTGGACAAAGTGGGTGTGCCTTATGACATCATCGAGCAGGACACCTACAGTATTGTTAAGCGGCTGACCCCAGAGGGCAAGACCACGTGCCCAGTCTGCTCGCGACTGCGCCGAGGTATTTTATACAACCACGCGCAAAAAATTGGCGCGACCAAGATTGCCCTAGGTCACCATGCCGATGACGTTGTAGAAACACTGCTGCTGAACATGTTTTATGGCGCCAAGCTCAAGGCGATGCCAGCAAAGTTGCGCAGTGACGATGGCCGCAATATTTTGATTCGCCCACTTTATTATTGCCGCGAGTCATTAATCAGTAAGTGGTCGGACTATGCGCAATACCCCATCATTCCCTGCAATCTATGTGGCTCTCAAGACAACCTGCAGCGGCAAGTGATTAAAGAAATGTTGGTCGGCTGGGACGAGAGTAATCCTGGTCGAGTGGAGAATATTGCCCGCAGCATTAACAGTGTCACGCTGTCGCATTTGGGCGACAGACGGCACTATGACTTCGAAGGTTTAATCGCAGAGAATCGAGGTCTTGACGAGCCCACAGTTGAGAGCCAGCGCATAGAAATCACCGAGGTTCGGTAGCCGAGGGTCAGCGCTATGGATAATGAACATAGGATCACCGTGCCGATAGATCAGCTGTCGGAGTCGGCGCTTTTGGGGGTGCTGGATGCGTTCATACTCCGCGAAGGCACGGACTATGGTCACCAAGACTACACCTTGGACGAGAAGCGCCAACGGGTGATGGCGATGTTACGCAAAGGTGATGCGGAGATTTGTTATTATCCAGAGAACGAACACATAGACATTGTGTTAGCTTCGGGCTAAGTCGGGTTTAGTTAAGCGACATAGTAGGTGGCTTAGGTCAAATGTATGATTAAGCGGTAGCAGTGAGAGGTAGGGTGAAAGTGTTGGGATCTTTGTTAAGCGTTTCTTTGTTAAGAGCCAGTTTGCTAAGCAGTATTGGACTCATTGCTTCCCTCTGGGTTTGCACCGTTAACGCCCAAGTTGCCATTACAACCACGATACTCAAGCAGCAGGTCGTTGCGCCTTTAGCAAATGTTGAGCCAGCGCCTGCGAGCGATCTTCAAGTCGTCAATAGTGCGTTAGCCAATGTCATTGAAGAATCAAGCTATGAGTGGGTCGATGCGGTACTCGCTGCGCCCGGGGATAAACTACTGTATAAGCTGAAGGTGCAGAATGACGGCCAATACACTGTGCCAAAGGGACATCTGCGCATAGAAGACACGGTGCCTCAAGGCAGTATTTTGGCGCCGGAAACATTACTGCAAGCAGACAGGCTTACCGCTTTCTCCGTGTCGGCGGATGGCCAGTACTTTGTGGCCGCTGCATCAGCAGTGGGTCCAGCGGAGGGATGGCGCTGGTTACGCTGGGAGTATCTAAAACCCTTAGCGCCAGGGCAGAGCTTTAATTTGTCATTTCAAACCAGGTTAAAGGGTGAAGTTGGCCCCCAGGCAAAATCTCAAGGCGCTTCGGCCTCAGTTTTTAGCGAGTTTTGAGGCCAATTTTTAGACATTTTGCGATTTCCGGCGGGGATAATTGCAAGGTGCACCAATGCTCGGTAAGGTTCCCCGCGAATCGAAAACACCCTCAGGAAACAGTCGTATGTCTGGTAATAGCAAATCAATCCCAAGCCTCTCCGCGCTTGCATTACTCTCATTTTTAGGGGCTGCAACGCTTACCTCATCTGCCGTCAATGCAGATCAGGTGGATGCACAGGCAGCCAATGCGGAGATAGAAGAGGTTATTGTGACCAATAGTGGTTCGATCCAAGCCCGGCTTGGCACCAGCGGCAGCATCAGTGTCTTGGGTGGCGATGAAATTGCGAAAGTTGCGGCCACTCACCCCAGTGATCTGTTGAATAGAGTTGCTGGCGTCTGGGTCAATAAGGGGTCTGGACAAGAGCACCTAACAGCTATCCGTTCTGCTATTTACACCGGTTCTGGCGCCTGCGGCGAGTTCGCCTTCTTGGAAGATGGCATACCTCTGCGTCCTCACGGCTTTTGTAACATTAATAATTTGTTCGAATTGAATACCGAGCAAGCGGCTGCGATTGAAGTATGGCGCGGGCCAGCCAGTGCAGTTTTAGGCGGCAATGCGCTCCACGGCGCGGTGAATGTCATTACGCCAGTACCCAGCGAAAATGCCATTGGCGTTGAAGTGGGGCCTTACGATTTTCATCGCGTGAATCTGCAGGCAGGTACTCAAGTAGGCAAGCACCAATTAGGCATTGCCTTAGTTTCAGCAAGCAATGGTGGGTATCGCGCAGATTCTGGCTACGGCCAGCAGAAGTTACATCTGAGTCATTTAACCGATTTAGCAGGCTGGTCCGTTAAGAACCAAGCCACCGTGACCTTGCTGAATCAAGAAACCGGCGGCTATGTGCGCGGCTTTGAATCGTATGATGATCCGGTACTGCGCAAATCAAACCCTAACCCTGAAGCGTTTAGAGATGCTTGGTCTGGACGCATCAACTCAGAACTGCAAAAAGATGCATGGACACTGAAGCCGTATTTGCGCCGTTCCAAGATGCAGTTTTTGCAGCATTTTTTACCCGGGCAACCGCTAGAGGACAACAATCAAACCAGTGGTGGTTTGATTGTTGACTACGATCTCAGCCGGTCTAATACGCAGCTACATTTAGGGGGTCAGATTGAATTTATGTCAGGTGGGCTGCGAGAATTTCAAGCCTCGCCAACGACTGGTAGCGCCTTCTTAGTGGCGACTCGCCCAGCAGGTCTGCATTACGATTACGATGTAGACAGCCAATTGCTTGCTGGGTTTTATGACTTGGTACACAGCTTCTCTGATGACCTGCGCCTCATTAACAGTTTGCGCCTTGAGTATTTAGACTACGATTATACTAACAACCACATCACCGGTAACACCCGCGATGACGGTACATCCTGCAGCCGAGGTGGATGCTTATACACGCGTCCTGCAAGCCGCGAAGACGATTTTAGTAACATCGGCGCGCGCCTTGGGTTTGAGCGTGATCTAAATGACGCGTCCCTTGTTTACGCAACAATTAGCTCAGGTTTTCGCCCCCCACAGGTGACAGAGCTGTACAGATTGCGCGGCGGGCAAACAATTGCTGACCTTAACAGTGAACGTTTGAATGCATTGGAAGTGGGCTACAAGAACAACAATTTGAGCGTGGCGGCTTTCGCGGAAAAAACTCGCAACTTCATTCTGCGCGACTCAGAGGCTTTCAATGTCAGTGATGGACGCACCCGTTCAGTAGGGGTTGAGTTCTCCGGTAATGTAAATGTTGGCGCACATCGTTTCGACCTGGTCACCAGTTACGCTGAACACAAATACGACTTCGATCGCGCAGCGGATGGCCGGGAGCAAATCTCAGATGGCAACTTCCTTGATTCTGCTCCGCGCTGGTTAGGCCAGGTACGTTGGAGCGCTAAGTTGGGCGAGCGTATTGAGCAAGAGCTTGAGTTAAGTGGCGTAGGTTCGCATTACGTTAACGCTGCTAATACTGCCAAGTACGATGGGCATTTTGCCTTGAACTGGCGTGTGCAATGGCAGGCCACTGAAAAAGCGGAAATTTCGTTACGAGTGATGAATGTACTGGATGAGCGTTATGCTGATCGCGCAGACTTTGCCTTCGGCAACTATCGCTATTTCCCTGCGTTACCGCGCCAATTTTACCTTGGTGCCCGATATATTCTGGATTAGTTTTAATACCGCCGCGTTACCGGCGCAGTGCCAGTTTAGCGCCTGTAATCCTGTGATATGGGTTAGAATGCGCTCTGCCCTAAAACGCCTATGCAGACCCATATCGTGACCGATCCGCTTACACTGCAATTTGATGCCCTTGCTTGTCAACGCGACGGGCGAGTGCTGTTCGCAGAGCTGAATTTGGTGGTGGAGGCAGGCACTTGTGTAGAGCTCCTGGGTGCAAACGGCGCTGGAAAGTCCACCTTACTGAGAACATTGGCCGGCTTGCACAGTCAATATCAGGGCAATTTCGTTTCTCCGCCAGGGGTGTATCAAGGCCACCGTTTAGGCTTAGACGAATTGCTCACACCGATGGAGAACCTCGCGTGGTTTGCTGGGTTAGAAAGTTGTTCTTTTGAACCGTCGCAAGCATTGGCGTTAGCGGCGAGGTTGGGTATTTTACCGTTAGCTCACACACCGTGTGGCAAGCTTTCCGCAGGGCAACAGCGCCGTGTGGCAATGATTCGGTGGATACTTAGCCCGCGTAAAGTATGGTTGCTGGATGAACCCCTTACGGCCTTAGATATAGATGCTCAGCGCCTGCTCAATGAGATTATTGCTGAACACTGCCAATCTGGCGGTAGCGTTGTTTGTGCAACCCACACTGATTTGAGCGTAGCGCATAAGACCATTTTGAACTTAAGACCGCCGTTACAACAGGCGTCCTCATGGTAGGCGCATTATTATTGCGAGAATGGAAGATACTGTTGCGGGCGCGGGCCAGTATCGTTAATCCATTGGCTTTTTTGCTGCTCAGCACTCTCTTGTTTGCTATCGCAGCTCCCCAGCTTGTGGCGGAGGCATCTCAACAAGCGTCGGGTATTCTTTGGGTGCTGGTTTTGTTTACTCAGCTGCTGTCTTTGGACGCTATGTTCCGCAGAGATTACGACAGCGGCACGTTAGAGCAATCAATGATTATGGCGGATGTACCCTTCGTGGCGGTGTTGATCAGAATATTTGTGCAGTGGCTGGGCACTGGGTTGGTCATAGTGATCGCCACGCCAGTTATTGGGCCGCTGTTAGGGCTGTCTTGGGCCGCAGTGCCAGGCACCATGCTGGCTCTGTTATTGGGTACACCGGCCCTCAGCCTGCTGGGTAGTATCGGTGCGGGCATTACGGTTGGTTTCAGTCGTGGCGGCATAATCTTGGCTTTATTGGTGCTGCCGCTGTTTTTGCCGGTACTTATTTTTGGCACAGATATAGTCAACGCTGCCGGTGCCGGATTAAACTATACCGCTCAGGCCTATTGGCTGGCCTTAATTACCCTGGCGGCGCTTATAGTGTCGCCGTTTGCGGCGTTAGCTGGTTTAAAAATCAGCGTTGAGATGCAGTAATTGTCTGTTTTCAAATCTCTCAAATTTATTTGTTTAACCCTTATCAATCAGAGGCAGTGTTAGCGTGAAGCTAAACCAAAAGCTCAAAGAGTATTGGCACAAATTAGGTTCGCCTCGGTGGTTTTATCAAATCACCACAAACTGGGTGACTTTCTTTGGCGCTAGCGCATTGGTATTGCTGGTGACCGGGCTTGTGTGGGCACTCGCCTTTGCACCGGCAGATTATCAGCAGGGTAATAGTTTCAGAATCATGTACGTTCATGTGCCAGCGGCTATGGTGGCTCAAAGCTTATACATTGGCATGGGTGTCGCCGGTTTTATTGGCCTAGTTTGGCGCATGAAATTGACAGATGTGGCCATTGGCGCTTGTCTTCCGTTAGGGATGGTTTTAACCGCGTTAGCGCTATTCACTGGCGGTGTGTGGGGTAAGCCCACTTGGGGCAGTTGGTGGGAGTGGGACGGACGCACAGTGTCTACGCTGGTGCTGCTGTTTCTCTACATTGGTATTTATGCGCTCCGTGAAGCCATTCCCGACCAAAATTTACGTGCTCGGGCCAGTGCGTTGGTCAGTTTGGTAGGCACGGTGAATATTCCCATCATCAAATACTCTGTTGAGTGGTGGAACACTTTGCACCAATCTGCATCTTTCTCATTAACGGAAAAGCCAGCTATGCCGGTGGAAATGTGGCTTCCGCTACTGATTATGGTGCTAGGGTTTTACTGCTTTGCTGGACACCAAGTATTGTCGCGTATGCGCCTTGAGGTGCTGACTCGCGAGTCTTCTAGCCGTTGGGTTGCCGAGCTAATGCAAGGCAGGGGCATGTTAGCCAACCCGGCCAAAGCGTCCTCAACCGATCATGGAAAAGGCTGAAAATGTACTTCGATTCGTTTGCTGATTTTCTTCGCATGGGCAACCACGGACTCTACGTTTGGGTGGCCTATGGGTCTACATTGCTGGTACTGCTGAGCGCATTTTTTATTACTCGGAGTATGTCGCGTAGTGTTGAGACAAACATTCGTTGGGCCATTTTGAGTCGGCAAGCTGAGCAAGCTTCTGGCGCGCAAACAAAACAGGAGGGTGGTAATGAATACTAAACGTAAACAACGTCTATATTTAACAGTCTTCCTGCTCATGGTGTCTGCCGGCGTCACCGGATTATTAATTTTGGTCTCCGGTGAAAACATGAATATGTTCTATCCCCCCGCAGATGTTGTGGCCGGCAAGATCCCCCCAGACCAAAAGGTCAGAGCGGGAGGCATGGTGTTAGACGGCAGCGTCCAGCGCAGTGACACTTCCTTAGCGGTAGATTTTCAATTGACTGACCATCAGGGCGCGGTTTTTGCGGTTGCTTATGCCGGCATTTTGCCTGACCTGTTTCGTGAGGGGCAGGGTATTTTGGTTGAGGGCAAGATGGATGCACAAGGGGTTTTCCAAGCAGAAGAGGTGCTGGCAAAGCACGATGAGAATTATATGCCGCCAGAACTGTTAGATATGGATATGCAGGCGGGTTCTCAGTCCAATAAACCGGCGCCATCAATAGATCCCAGAGCGACAAAAGGTGACTCACTTTGATTCCTGAATTAGGGCATTTTAGCTTAGTAATAGCAGGTGCTTTAAGCCTGTTTGCAGCAGTAATAGGCCTCTCTAACACCCGGAATACGTTACTGCAGCGCAGTGTTGTGTCTATGACTGTGGGGCAATTTGCACTCACTCTGCTGTCATTTGGTGCATTGGTTTATGCCTTTGCGACCGATGATTTTTCTGTTGCCTATGTCGCCAATAATTCTAACTCGTTAATGCCCTGGTACTACAAAGTCAGCGCCACTTGGGGCGGTCATGAAGGCTCGTTCTTGCTTTGGATTGTGATTATGAGCGGGTGGATGCTGGCCCTCACGCTACGTGGACAGCAATACCCAGTGAGCTTCTTCACTAAAGTACTGGGCATTATGGCGCTGCTCAATTTGGGCTTCATTTGCTTCTCGCTGTTTACCAGTAACCCGTTTATTCGCCTAATCCCTATGACGCCAGCAGATGGCGCTGATCTGAATCCGTTGTTGCAAGATTTTGGCCTGATTGTGCACCCACCGCTTTTGTATATGGGCTATGTTGGCTTAGCTGTGCCGTTTGCTTTTGCTGTGGCTGGACTGCTAGAGGGGCAAGTGGACTCTGCGTGGGCGCGTTGGTCGCGCACCTGGACCAATATGGCATGGGCTTTTTTGACCGCCGGCATTACCTTAGGTAGCTGGTGGGCTTATTACGAATTAGGTTGGGGCGGCTGGTGGTTTTGGGATCCAGTGGAAAACGCTTCCTTTATGCCTTGGCTTGCGGCTACTGCTTTAGTGCATTCGCTTTCAGTGACGGAAAAGCGCGGTACGTTTAAAAGCTGGACCTTGTTGCTGGCGATTACTGGATTCTCATTTTCCTTACTCGGCGCATTTATTGTGCGTTCAGGCGTTTTGACCTCAGTGCATTCCTTTGCGGTTGATCCCGAGCGCGGCATGTACATCTTGATATTTTTAGCCTTAGTGGTGGGTGGCTCGCTGACCTTGTATGCGCTACGTGCGGGTCAAAATTCTACCCAAGTGGCGTACAACTTTTTGAGTCGCGAATTCTTTATGCTCATTAACAATTTGATCTTGATTGTGAGCTTAGCCGTTGTCCTTTGGGGCACCATGGCACCCATTGGGTATGAGGCGATCACCGGTGGTCGCATTTCTATCGGTACACCCTTTTTCAATAAGTTCTTTGTTCCCTTGGGTTTGTTGTTAGCAATAGCGCTGGCCATTTTGCCCCTATTGAACTGGAAGCGAACCAAAATTGAGGCACTGCGCCCAGCTGCAACTACTTTGCTTGTAGCTGCAGTATTTACGGTGCTTATTTGGTTTGTACTAGACCCAACCTCGGTAGTTGTTGCTTCAGCCGTCGGTTTAGGTGCATGGGTAGTGCTCAGTCATAGCGCTGATCTATTTAAGCGGTTACGTAAGGGTACGACATTGCCAATGGCCTATGTAGGTATGACGTTAGCTCACCTAGGCTTTTCTGTATGCATTATTGGTATTGCCATTACCGCTACTCAGTCCGAAGAATCTGACGTGCGCATGGCGCCCCAGGATTCAGTGATGTTGGCGAGTCAGCGTGTGACATTTTTAGGCGTAGTAGAGGCCCAAGGGCCAAACTATTCGGCGCAACAAGGTGTTTTTCTGGTTGAGCCAGAGTCTGCTGGCAGTTATGAGTTACGCGCGGAAAAGCGCCGCTATTTTGCCGGTAACAATGTCATGACTGAAGCGGGTATTCAGGCAGGTCTAATGGCTGATACCTATGTATCCCTGGGTGAACCGCTGGCAGAGGGTGCTTGGGCAATACGCCTGCACTACAAACCTTTAGTACGTTGGGTGTGGTTAGGTGCACTGCTGATGGCCTTGGGCGGTGTTGTGGCAATTTTTGATCGCAGATATAAAAGCTTGCGCGTGCGTGAGCGCAAAACCCCAACTGGTGCTGCAACGGAAGCTGCGACCAAAGCAGCCGCGGCGCAGGCTCAGGTATGAGTCGCGCCAGTCTGTTTGTGCCTTTGGGTATATTTATTTCCATTTTGGCGCTGGGCTACGTTGGCTTCAGTCTAGATGCGCGAAACCAACTGCCCTCAGCGCTGCTGGGTAAGCCCTTCCCAGAATTTTCCGCGACCTCACTGTTACGACCCGACGTTAAAATTACAAAAGCTGAGTTGCTGGGGCGGCCGGTACTGGTCAACGTGTGGGCGACATGGTGTCCTACCTGTAAGAGTGAGCACGAACAGCTAATGCGCATTGCAGCCACAACCGATGTGCTGATGGTGGGGGTAGATTACAAAGACACGCCCGAACGAGCGATACAGTGGTTAGAGCAATACGGTAACCCCTATGACTATGTGCTGGACGACCGTGACGGTTCACTGGGTATCGAGTTGGGTGTATACGGGGCCCCGGAAACTTTTTTACTCAACGCATCTGGGGAAGTAGTTTATAAACGCGTAGGCGATATAAACGTGCGCATCTGGGAAAACGAGTTACTGCCCAGATTTCAGGCGTTGGAGATTGCAATGCGTGGGCAATCCGGTGCAGGGCGCTGATGATCATTTCCTCTCGAGTGTTTCGCGCTAGATCTGGTGCGGTACTTTTTGCATGTATGTTTAGTTTGCTCATGTTGGGTAGCGCAATGACCCATGCTGAGTCTCAGATTGATATCTACCCCTTCGCAGATGAAGCTGAAGAGCGGCGTTACAAGGGTCTGATAGAAGAGTTTCGCTGCCCCAAATGCCTGAACACTAACCTAGCAGGGAGCGATGCACCCATTGCTAAAGATCTGCGGGGTACGGTTTATCGTTTGCAGGTAGAAGAGGGCTACTCCGACCAGCAAATTCGCGATTACTTGCGAGCGCGTTATGGAGACTTTGTGCTCTACGATCCGCCTTTTTCTGCACAAACGTGGTACATCTGGTTGACCCCGGTAGGGCTTGGCATTCTGGCGTTGGCTCTATTAGCAAGGCTGCTTGGTCGTGCTCGTAAACAGAAGCCGGTGGCACTTTCTGATGCTGATCGCGGGCGGATAGCTGCCTTACTCGAGGAGAAGTAATGTTGGGCTTTGTCATTTTAGCTGCGCTTGGATTGGCATTTCTAGTGCTACCTATTTTTATGCAACGGGGCGGACAAGGTTTTGACGCTCGTGGCGATTCTACGAGTCGTTGGTACCGTAGCCGCTTAGCTGAGCTAGAGGACGATGCCGCGGACCCGGAAGTTCGCGAGGAAATAAAAGCCGAGTTGGGCGCCGTACTTTTGGCGGAAATGCCTGCAGACTCTGAGGCGCTGGACACAACGAAGGCCGCGGGGCAATTGGCAAACTCTTATAGCGGTAAAGATGCCCATGCCATTGGGCGCAAATTTCTGACCATTGCCAGCCTCCTATTAGTGGCTTTATCGACCCTTGTTTATAGCAATTTAGGCGAGTATCGATTGCCGGAAATTCGCGGTGCTGAAGCGGTTTTAGAGCTGTCAATGGAGACCAATGAAGCAGACATTTTGAGCTGGCAGGTACGCTTAGAAAATTGGTTGGCGGACAATGCCGACGATGCTAAGAGCTGGTATTTATTGGGTCATAGTCACCTGAAGCAGAGTAACTTTTCTCAGGCTGCGGAAGCGTTTGCCAGTACCAATGCGCTGGTAGAGAACGACATCAGCGTTAAGTTTTATTGGCTGCAATCTCGATACATGGCAAATAAAGGCGTACTAGATGCCACCAGCAAAAGTCTTGCCGAGGAAATTCTCAAGGTAGATCCGACTAACGACAGTGTTTTAGAAATTCTGGCCATTGCAGCGATCAGCGAAGGTGAATCAGCCACGGCCATTAGGTTATTGAATCAGTCGCTGTCCGGCCTGCGCGACGCTCGTCGCCAGGTTGCCACCATTCAGGCTATTGGCACGCTTAGGGAGACATTGTCACCGGCGCCGCAAGGTATAAGCGTGGAAGTGTCTGCCTCGGCAGAGGCTGTAGCGCAGGTGGATAAAACTGCCACGATTTTTGTTGTTGCGCGACCTATAGGTGGCGGCATGCCCTACGCAGCAGTACGACGACCTGCGGCGCTTATGCCGTTCTCGGTCCGTATCGATGATCTAGTCAGCATGAGCGACACGCGCAAGCTCTCTAGCGCCGAAGATTTTGAGATTATGGTCAGACTCAGTGTTAGTGGTGTTGCCCAAGCCCAGAAAGGTGATTGGGTTTGGCGCTCGCAACCGTTTAGCGGTAACGAGGCATCAATAGGGGTTGTTCAAGCCATATTGGCGCCTGCAACGGGCTCTGATTAAGCAGCAGACCGCTGTTTGCGGCCTCACTCCCCTAGATAGTGGTTTTGGGGCAGAAGAGAGGCACAAAAGTATTACGAAAAGCGGGCAGATCCATTAAGCTTGCAAGCTGGCAGGGGGCCTTCAGTTGTAATAGCTCTACAGGTGTCAAACAGATTTTTTATTCACTCAGTCCGAAAGCAATTTTGGCTCTGTCTACGTAGCTAAGGTTAACGATTCAAATATGAGACTCAAGCAGATCAAACTGGCTGGTTTTAAGTCTTTTGTCGATGCGACAACAGTGGTGTTGCCCGGAAACCGCTGTGCGGTAGTGGGTCCTAATGGCTGCGGTAAATCCAATATCATCGATGCGGTGCGCTGGGTTATGGGTGAAAGCTCTGCTAAGCAGTTGCGTGGCGAGAGCATTACCGATGTGATCTTCAGCGGTTCAAATACCCGCAAGCCAAACTCTGCCGCGAGCATTGAACTACTTTTTGATAACTCAGATGGCCGTATTGGTGGTGAATACGCCGCCTACGCAGATATCGCGATTCGACGCGAAGTCAGCCGCGATGGCCAATCTAATTATCGCCTCAATGGCAGCAAGTGCCGCCGCCGTGATATTCAAGATGTGTTCTTAGGTACCGGTTTTGGTCCTCGCAGTTATTCCATTATTGAACAGGGCATGATTTCTCAGTTGGTGGAAGCCAAGCCTGAGGAATTGCGGGTTTATTTGGAAGAGGCAGCAGGTATTTCCAAATATAAAGAGCGCCGTAAAGAGACAGAAACCCGAATTCGCCATACCCGGGAAAATTTGGAGCGAATTAATGATATTCGCGAAGAGCTGGGTCGACAGTTAGATCGATTGCAGCGCCAGGCCCAAGCAGCGGAACGTTACCGCACGCTTAAAACTGAAGAATCTCTCCTCAACGCTCAACTATATGCATTGCGCCATACAGCGCTCAAAGAGAGTTTGAGTGCTCGGGAAAAGCACATTGTGGAACTTGAGATTGAGCTGGAAAAAGCCATTGCAGAGCAGCGCAAGGTTGAAGCAGAAATTGAGCTGAAGCGGCAAAATTTCTCTAACCAAACCGACAAATTCAACGGTATTCAAGAGCGCTTCTATCAGCTGGGTGAAGAGATTGCGCGCATAGAAGAGACCTTGCAGTTTAATCAGCAAAGGGTGAAACAACTGGAGCTTGATTTAGTTACCGTTAAACAGCGACAAGTTGAGGCAAATCAACAAGTTGCGACAGATGAAGGTCAGATCCAATCAATGCAGGCGAGGATTGCGCAGCTGCAGCCCAGCGTTGCCGAGTTATCCGCAGCAGATGCATCGGTGCAGCAAGCACTGAAGGAAGTGGAAGATAAAAACAGCCGCTGGCAGCAGCGCTGGGATACGTTCAACGCCGAAGCTGGTATTAATGATCGTGAAGCCGAGGTGCAAAAGTCTCGCGTAGAGTATCTTGAGCAGCTGATTCAGCGTCTGGATGCGCGCGCTCAAGAACTTTCCAAACTGTCTGCTGATCAACCCCAAGAAGAGGGTGGGCAGTTGGTCGAGCAAATGGCGCTGGTGATCAATGATTTAGAGGGCGAGAGCAAGAGCTTAGATCAGAGAATTTCTGAGTGCCTACAAGGGTTGACAGAAAATCGCGAAGCACTCAGCAGCCGCGAAAAATCACTCGAAACGGCGCGTAATGAGGTTCAGCAGTTGGGGTCGCAATTGGCTAGCCTGCAAGCTGTTCAAGAGGCCGCGTTGGGACAAAATGTGCATGAGGCGGAAGCATGGATTGATGAAAATGGCTTAGCCAGCGCAAGCCGTCTGGGTGAAAATTTAGCCGTTGTTCCCGGTTGGGAAAGGGCCATTGAGACTGTGTTAGGGCGCTTTATGCAGGCGTTGCGTGTAGAGAGTTTGGACGACTATGCAGCTTCACTTGCGCATTTAGAAGAAGGCGATTTGGCGTTGGTTGAAGGGCAAACCTATCACGCAACTGATGCCCGCAATGAAAATCTTGGCCTACCGACAGTCAGTTCTTTATTGCGTTCAGAATCTCTTGCAGCGGGATCGTTGTTACATGGTGTGTTTGCTGCAGAATCCGCTGAGGTGGCTTTGGCGGGGCGCAGAAATTTGCGTGAAGGCCAAAGCATTATTACCCGCGAAGGGTTTTGGGTAGGCATTGATTGGATGCGTATTTTGCACGATCAAGACCAAACAGCCGGCATTATTGAACGCGGCCAAGCATTAGAAACTTTAGCTATGCAGGTTGAAGAGGCGGAGAAGGCTCTGGCTCAACAACAACAGGGTGTGCAAGGTATTCGTGGGCAGTTAGAAGCTTTGGAGGCCCAGCGCGAAGAGTTGCAGAAAGAGTCGAATAATCTGAATCAGAGTCTTAGCGTTCGCCGCACAGATCATGGGGTGACCCAAGCCAAGCTTGAAGAGGCCAAGGTGCGGCATCAGCAACTGATTAAGGAAGGCGAAGAGGTTGCGCTGCAACTGGCTCAAGAGCGTCGTCGTTTAGAAGCCTCGCGCCAAGGTTTGGCTGAGGCGCAGGCCTTGGGTGAATCTCAAGCAGAAGAAAAGAAATTACTTTCCGATGAGCGCGAAACTTTGATGCGCTCCCTACAGTCTAGTCGAGATTTAGCGCGCTCCAGTCGAGAAAAATTTCACGAACTCAATGTGCAATTGGAATCCGTGCAGTCACAACTCACTGTCAGTATTACTGGCAGAGACAGAATGTTGAGTCAGCAAAGCGAGTTGCAAGAGCGCGTACAGGGGATCAGCGGCGGCATCGAAACTTCCCGCCAACCAATTCCTGAGTTAGAACAAGATTTAAAAACGCGATTAGAAGATAGGGCCAGTGTTGAAGCCGAGTTAGCCACGATCCGGGCGGCCTTAGATGCCATTGAAGAGGAAATCAAACAAAGTGATTCGCAGCGCGGCCAATGGGAAGAGCGTGTTGGCGAACTCCGAAGTAGCTTAGAAGGCCAGCGTGTTGAACGCCAAGGCATGGCTGTACAAGAAGCCAACATATTAGAACAGTTGGGTACCACGGGGCATGCCCTGGCTGAAGTAATCGAGCACATGCCGGAAGAGGCTAGTGAACCTGCTTGGGTTGAAGAGTTAGAGCGTATGTCCAGACGTATTCAACGGCTGGGAGCAATTAATCTCGCGGCTATTGAAGAATTCGACCAAGAGTCTGAGCGTAAAAACTATTTAGACGCGCAGGCCGAAGATTTGGAGCAAGCGTTGGATACCTTGCTCGAAGTTATGCAAAAGATTGACCGCGAAACCCGCACCCGCTTTAAAGATACTTTTGAAGCAGTGAATACACGCTTTGGCGAATTGTTTCCTAAAGTCTTTGGTGGTGGGCATGCGTACTTGGAGTTGACAGGGGACGATATGCTGGACACTGGTGTTGCATTAATGGCACGCCCTCCAGGCAAGCGCAACGCTAGTATTCAGCTTTTGTCCGGTGGTGAAAAAGCCATGACTGCGGTTGCGCTAATTTTTGCCATCTTCCATTTGAACCCAAGCCCAGTGTGTTTGCTGGATGAGGTTGACGCGCCACTTGATGACATGAATGTCACACGCTTTGCGGCGCTCATTAAGGAAATGTCAGAGAGCGTGCAGTTTTTGGTCATCACTCATAACAAGATCACCATGGAAATGGCGGATTATTTAATGGGTGTAACGATGCAGGAACCCGGCGTGTCGCGCTTAGTTTCTGTAGATGTAGAGGCCGCTGCGGCTTTAGCCATAGCTTAAGCCTCCTAGTTTGCGCTAGCTATAAAATAGCTGGCGCTGCTCGGAATTAGTGTTTAGGTAAAGTTTTGAGCGCTTTAAAAAAATAGTTGTCATGATGTTTTAGTCGGTTTAGATGACGCCAGTGCGTTATTGAAACTGCCCGATGAGGGTTGAAGGGGTCTAATGTGGATATAAAAGACTTAATTCTTTTGGTTGGCGGATTTTTCTTTGTTGCGGTGGTTGGCCACGGCCTTTGGGTCGCCTGGAAGACCAAGCAAGGCGACATTTCTATGGATATTTCACCCAGTCCGTTAGCGGGCGGAGAAGCCGAAATAAACGATTTGTCTAAGAGCGAATTTCCCAGTGGCGGTGCGCGCATTGCAACGCCTAGCGCAGAAATTGAACCCGTTCTGGATGCAAGTCCGCAGCCTGCTCAAGGCAGTTTGCCCCTCGATGATTTTACCGAGCAGTTAGCCACACAGCCTTCCAAAAATTCTCAAGATGGCGCACAGACTCAAACTCGCCAGCAGAACTCTGCAAGTGACGCCTCTCTTAGGTCGGAGGCAAAACCCGGCGCTAAATCTGGTGGCAAGGCTGATGCAAAGCCGGGGCAGAGCGTAGCGCAAAAAACGGTCAGCGATGAGAGTGAAAAAAGGTCTGCACCCGCTTCTCCTGACGAATTAATTATTCTCGGCGTTCTGGCGAAGTCTGGAGCTGTGTTTAAAGGGCCTGAGTTGGTGGCAGCGTTGCGCGGTCAAGGGTTGAAATTCGGTAACATGAGTATTTTTCATCGCATTGATTCGGCGACAGATGAGCACCTGTTTAGTGTCGCCAATGCAGTTGAGCCAGGCACATTTGATTTGGCAGATATGGAAGCGTTAGAAACGCCGGGCATTACTTTTTTCTTGCAACTGCCTGTTCCAGGAGACGCATTCGAAACCCTTGAAGATATGTTGTTATCTGCCAGAACAGTGGCCGCGGCCTTAGGAGGGGGTGTGAAAGACGATCAAATGAATACGCTGACGGGTCAGACTGTTGAGCACATGCGCCAGCGATTGTCAGATTACGCCCGTCGACGCCTTACTCAGCGCCCGGAGCAATAGTAAACCGGTGAGTGTAAGTGAGGAAATTTTGCAGCAGGCGGAAGCTCTGCGCACCCGCCTTAATCATCACCTTCACCGCTATCATGTGTTAGACGACCCGGAAATTGCCGACGCTGAATACGACGCATTGTTTGATCAGTTACACGCCTTAGAACAAGCCCACCCTGAATTACGCAGCGAAGACTCTCCTACCCAGCGGGTAGGCGCGCAGGCATTGTCTGAGTTTGCCAAAGTGACCCATGTGTTACCTATGTTGTCTTTGGACAAATCGACGTCGGCGCAAGACATAGACGATTGGGTTAAACGTTGCCTTGGGCGGTTGCCTGGTGAAACGCGAATCAGCTATACCTGCGAACCGAAAATAGATGGCGTGGCTGTGGCGCTGACCTACGAAAATGGCGCTCTTGTGCAGGCTGCAACTAGAGGTGATGGGCAGATAGGGGAGAATATTCTTGCCAATGTGCGCACTATAGGCGCTATTCCGTTAACGTTGATTGGCAAGGGTTTCCCTAACAAGTTTGAGGTGCGTGGAGAGATCTATATCGCATTGGATGATTTTGACGCGTTCAATAAGCGCGCCCTTGAAAAGGGCAGTAAACCCCTAATCAACCCGCGCAATGGCGCCGCAGGTAGTTTGCGTCAACTAGATTCAAAGATCACTGCAAGCCGACCCCTAACAATGTTCTGCTACAGCTTAGGGTGGTCCGAAGGCGACTGGGTGCCAGAGAGTCAAATGCAAGTATTAGAGTCGTTGCAAGGCTGGGGTTTCAGAGTGAATCCGTTGGTAGAGGTTGTCACTGACAGCAAAGGTTGCATGGACTACATCCACAATATCTTGGAACAGCGCAGTCGCTTAGGTTATGAGATTGATGGCGTGGTGGTGAAGGTCAACTCGCTAGAGCAGCAAAGCATTTTGGGTGCTGTGACGCGCAAGCCGCGCTGGGCAATTGCCTATAAGTATCCGGCAGAAGAGGCCACTACTCAATTACTCAACGTTGAATTTCAGGTGGGTAGGACTGGTGCGATTACGCCCGTGGCCAGATTGGCGCCGGTATTTGTTGGGGGTGTTACTGTTACGAATGCTACCCTGCATAATATGGATGAGATTGCCCGACTTGGCCTGCATGTGGGTGATCGCGTAATGATTCGCAGGGCAGGAGACGTTATTCCACAGGTTGCTAGCGTGATTTTGAGTCAACGGCCTAGCGACGCTCGTGCCATTGAGCTACCCACCCAATGCCCCTCATGTAACAGTGTAATTGTTCGGTTAGATGACGAGGTGGTGGCGCGCTGTAATGCGAATAGAAACCACTGCCCCGCACAGCGTAAAGAGTGCTTGCGCCATTTTGCCTCTAGATTGGCCTTTGATGTCGACGGCCTAGGCGACAAAATTATTGAACAGTTGGTGTCTGAAGAGTTGGTTAAAAGTGCAGCGGACTTATTTAAGTTAGACGCCGTTCAAATCAGTGGGCTTGAGCGCATGGGCGAGAAGTCAGCAAAAAAATTGCTTCAAGCATTAGAGAAATCCAAACAAACCACTTTCCCAAGATTTATTTATTCGCTGGGCATACGTGAAGTTGGTGAAGCCACTGCACTGTCTTTGGCCCAACACTTTCGCACTTTGGATGGCCTGCAAGGGGCAACTCACGAAGCGTTAGAAGTGGTGGATGATGTTGGCCCAGTAGTCGCGGATTCTTTGTATCACTACTTTCAGGATGAAGAGAATCTGGCCGTTGTTGAGCAGCTGATAGCGCTTGGTGTGCAGTGGCCTGAGATGCCAGTTGTTGATACACAAGCACTGCCGTTAGCCGGCGAAGTTTGGGTGTTGACCGGTACTCTAGAAACCTTGGCGCGTAATGCTGCAAAAGCTTTCTTGCTTGCGCTAGGGGCAAAGGTTGCGGGGTCCGTATCCGCTAAAACCACCAAAGTAGTAGCAGGTCCCGGCGCGGGCAGTAAGCTTGAAAGGCCCAACAACTTGGACTACCTGTATTAGAAGAAAAAGATTTGATTACGCTATTGAAGGAGTACGGTATTGATGTATCTGACTAGAGTCTTGGGTTTGGTTATAGTCGCAGCGCTGTTGCTTGGGGGGTGCGCGGCGGGGCAACCAAAAGATCCAAACAATATTTGTTATATCCTTAAAGAGAACAAGGGTTGGTATAAAGATGCCAAAAAGGCGCGTAAGCGCTGGGGGCTACCCGTGCATGTTGGTTTTGCGTTTGTGCATAGAGAATCTACTTTTGTGGCCGATGCCAAGCCGCCACGCAAGCGCGTGTTGGGTGTGCCGTTGGGAAGAACGTCCTCAGCCTATGGCTATGCCCAAGCAACCGATGAGGCATGGACTGACTATAAGAAAGCCACTGGACGCCGGTTTGTTAAACGCACTAATTTCGGTGACGCCTTAGACTTTATTGGTTGGTATAACGACCGTAGCAATAAGCGCCTGCGGCTGCGTAAAAACGATACCTATAATCTATACCTTGCTTATTACAATGGTCATAGCGGCTACGCCAAAGGGGCGTGGAAAAAGTCATCGACCATAAAGGGATATGCAAAGAAGGCCTCCAGGCAGGCGGCGATTTATGCCAAGCAGCTCAGACGTTGTAGTTAGGTGGCAAAAGCAGCGATCTCATACAGGGGGCAAAAATAGGGATTTAAGTCGAGTGTCTGAAATAGATGCCTGAGAAGGGGATAAAGGGCGGGGGTTCCAGAGAGGTCGCGCAGTCGGTCTACTCCGGCAACTGCGCGATCAAAGTATATTTCTCGGGTGGTTGAAAATCTGCTCTAGATTAAAGTTGGAATAAACGTCCCGGTGGTTGTGGCAGAGCTTCCGCTTTAAGGATCAGGTTGGTCAACCACTTTATATACGGTTGAGCATGCTTGAGCAGCGTTGCGACACTCGTATCGTTTTCATCCTCTCTAAAGGCTCTTCTAAATACCGGAGAGTAGTAGAGGGGTTTGCCAAAGTATGCTGACACGCCTGATAGGGAAGCCCTCAGTTCGTTAAACTCATCTCGACTGTCAATCATGTTCGGCAGTATTACAATTGGCGGGGGCGGCCCTTCCATGTTGCCTTTCTGCCGCGAAAACAACTGTTGCAGTGCAACTAGGTATTTTTGTGTAGCAAATACATCTGCGTCACCGACCGAGGTGGGCACAAAGACGACGTCGCAATGGGTTAAAAACGTGCTCCGCGAAGGCTCGTTGCCTGCTGGGCTGTCAAAAACAATAAACTTTTGATCTTGGCTATAGGGGAAGTCTGTGCCCATATGATTGATCAGGTTGCCATTGTTGGGCGAACCTGAGTTAAGAAAAAAGTCTTCATTTTCTAAAACTTGAAATCTGTGATTAGTGAAGCGCTTGAGCGAATCACTACTCGTTTTTTGAACGTCAAGATCAATCAATTCAACTCTGGTACTAGGGTGCTGCGTAGCTAACCCTAGCCCCGCCATAAGCGCTAAAGTGCTTTTACCAACTCCGCCTTTGGAGTTGGCAAAGATCACGGAACGTGGTTTGTTCAACGAATGTTGGCGCTCCACGGGCTTTTCTGGTTGATTGTACAAACTAGTGCTCTGCTCGAATTGGTGATCTTTATACAAGATCCGAATCTGTCTCGGTATCATTGTCAGCCAATGCAGCAGTGAATGCTTCAAGGCGGTCAGAAACCTGGGGAGTTGAAGTGTCGCCAGCGTCCCAATCAGTTGAGATTTCACCAACCAGCTTAGCGCCTTCCATGGTTTCAATTGAACCATACTTGATGTTGCCGCGGATCTTGCCAGAGGCACAAACCGTTAGCTTGCCAGATAGCTGTAGGCTGTCTTCAACGATGCCTTCGATCTTTGCTGTTTCACCTGAGATGTCACCTTGGACGATGCCGCCGGGTCCAACGATTAGGTGTTTGACTGCAACTTTACCAACGATTTTGCCGTCGATACGTGCGGTGCCATCAATTGCTAGAGAAGCGCCCTCAAGGTGGGTAGCGGGTCCAACGTAAAATTCGTAATCAGATTCATTCTGAGCCATGTCTATACTCCAAAAATATGTTTGCTATTTCAGTTATTTTGCAAAATTGCACCTATGTAAGGGCCAAACTGCACTGCTTTAGGTGGATGTTTGGTTCTCCGCCACATCGTCATCAGTCGGTTCATCCATTGTGATCAACTCACCTGAAATGGTAGCGCCGGGGCTAACTGCCAATTTAAGGAAGCGGATCACGCCGCTTACGTTAGCTGTAGGTCCAATAGAGACGCTAGCAGTGCCCGTAATGTTCGCTTCAACCTGCCCCGAGATTTCAATTTTTGGGGCGAGGATTTCTCCAGTGAATTTCCCGCCTTCAAGAATCTTCACAATACTGTCGTGGTCGCCAGTACTGGTTACCGAGCCGTTTACTGTTCCGGCGATGACTAATTCGTTGCAAAACGTAATGTCACCACTCAAAAAAGTACCTGCAGCGACTAAGCTTGTAGCGGCATCTCGGCTTTTTTTCGAATTCATTTAACCGGACCTGAATGAACGTTCTCTATTACTATCGGTCAAGTCTACTATAAGTTGACTAAAAAAGACCGATACAGTCACTGATCTTTTGATTTGTCAGTAACTAACGCCCATTCCGGCTCTTACATCATTGTTGACGCCATAATTCGCAATGGGGTAGCGCAGGCCATTCTTGGCCAGGGCCTCCAGGCCTTGGACTACTTTGGGTAAAAAGTGTGGGGGGATTGCCATGAGCAATTCGTCTTCCATAACGCCACCGTAGCGGCGTTCAGCGAAGCAGGGGAGAGACAAGCTGGGTTCGCCAGTGGACAAAGCGCGGCCCCATGAGTCTGCGCAAGCAGATTCGCCGACGCACGAAAACTCTAATTTTTTATAGCCAGTCCACTGTAAGCCGTTGATGAAAATGATCATTTGCGCAGGCGTTGCATAAATCAAACAGATGTCTGGCGGGTTTAATCGACCGCTTGCCAGTGGGCTCACTGCCATGGCCTCAAAGTCGCCAAAGGGCACAACGTCCATGGCGTTTTGGTGGGCGGCGGCATCCTCTGGGGAGCCGTACCAAACACCATTCATGCGGTCGCCAGATAGCCATTCTTCGCTTCTTGGATGTAGCCCGATCACCGTACTGCACTGAGCCCCCACCAAATCTTCCTCAGTTATGCCAACGGTCCATCCGTTGCGTGAGGCTTGGCCAACAATTTGGTCGGTTGTGTGAATGTCTTTGGGCCTACGAATTTTCGGAATGGCTTCCATATCCTCTTTAGTGGCAAAGAGTTTCATGCCGATGGGGGTGGTTCTTAGCCTAAGTAGGCGATTCAAGTCATCTACAACCTTGGCACCGTCGAAATCTAGGTCGCTGGCAATAATTGCGCTCATTATCTCTCTCCCTCGTTTGCTTAATATGCGGCTAAATGCTTCAGCCAACTTTGTCTGGTGGCGTCACCTATGGTCTATGTTTTTACCCAGTGTCCTAGGTCAGCGCTATTCATGGTTTAATTCGGCTAGGTTGAACACAAAATCTTTGCAAATCTGTGTCAGTTTCTCTGGTTCATCATAGTGGGCCATGTGGCCACTGTGCTCTAGCCAGTGATGTTCATGTGTGGCAAAGGCGCGGGCTCTGTCCTCTAACTCATTGTCTGCAAAATGCCCGTCGAAATCTTCGCTGCCCATTTCTTTGTGCCAATATTCATAAGACAGTCGGCCGCTGATAACACAAACCGGTGCCTTAATTTGACGCCAAAAATTAGTGTTAGTTTGCAAATTCACCCCAACGAAAACACTGTTAGCTCGGCTGTCAAATACCCAATGTAGTTCCTCGTCTACCTCTTTAACTAAGTGCGAGGCTATGCGCTCAGCTTCGCTGGCCTGCATTCGAGGGTTGTTATGCCGTAGTTTTGCCGCAGCTTCCTCTCGGTTTTTTAGGGGCCGAGAAGGCCGGTCTTTTTTCTTTAGTCGGTTAAGCAGCATGAATCGCAATGATTGCATTTGTTGCTCAATATCGCCCTCGTTAGAACGCTTAGGCGGCCCAAGGCCTTCAACTAACACAATTGCTTTGGTGAGCTCAGGGAATAGGGCGGCGAACTTGCTCACTATATGCCCGCCAAGGCTGTGCCCAAAAATCATCACTGGACCTTGAGTCAGTGAGGTGACTACCTCGTGCAAATCGAGAATATAGTCGTTGATGCTATACGCGTCGCTATGACTACTTGTGCCGTGACCGCGCAGCTCTGGCAACAATACCCTAACGTTACTGTGACTAAAGGCCTCGGCTATCGGCATAAGTGCCCAAGCGGAGTCTCTTAGCCCGTGTAGCATGACTAAAGTATTTTGGGATTCTTTTGCTTCTGGCGAAGCTTGTGCTTTTACTTCCAGCACATTGAGTCGCACACCATTGCTGACAACCTCGTGATGAGTCACGAGGCCTGTCTCAGATTGCATGTTCAGAATACTAGCCCTTAACGCGGGAAAATTTGGGCGGTCTTTTCTCTATGAATGAGCGCACCCCTTCGCGGAAATCGTCTTTCTCCAGCGACACGGCCATCAAGTCGTTGGTTTCTAACATGGCCTCGCCCAATGGCATATTCAGGTGTCTATACACCTGCGCTTTGATCACCTGCATAGAAACCGGCGCAGAGTTAGCCGCTAGCCCGCGTATGTAGTCTTCGGCAGCTTTTCTTGATTCACCGTCTTCAACCAAGCGTTCAGCAAGTCCCAATTCTTTAGCCTCTTCGCCATTGAATTTACGCGCGCTCCAAAGTAGGTCTAGTGCATTGCCAGAGCCAATCAACCGGGGCAGGGTCCAGCTGACGCCGTGTTCTGCTACGAGGCCTCGCTGGGAAAAAGCGGTACTGAATTTGGCATTGCGTTCGACGATGCGCATGTCGGTCATGGTGGCTACCGCAAATGCCAAACCTGCGCAGGCGCCGTTAATGGCCGCGATGATTGGTTTGCGCACTGACATGAGGTATGTGTATGTGACTTGGAAGTTATCACCAAGGGATTCATCTCCTGGCGATGCTTTGAGTGACGATAAGTCGTCGCTCTGACCTTTACCACCGCTGCTCATTGAATCCAGGGCGTTCATATCCATGCCAGGGCAGAAGCCCCTGCCAGCACCGGTTAAAACAATGCCAACAACCCGGTCATCTTGTTCTGCGGCGGCAAAAGCGTGGCGGATTTCCGCAAGCATTCGTGCGGTAAAAGCGTTCAATGCTTCTGGACGGTTCATGGTAATGACCGCTACTGGGTCACTCACTTCATAAATGATTTCTTGGTAATCGTTCGCGCTCATGAGTCTCTCCCTCTCTTTATTTCTCATAGAGGTTAACGCGTACGCCTGCGCCGCGCTATATCTGGGCATGAGGATTTAGCTACCCATTTGCTTGACGTTAGCCTTTCATTAACCCCGGTGGGTCGCCTGTGACAAAAAAACGCACAGTTTTGAATTCATCAAATTCGCCTAAATTGGGCAGGGTGAGGGCCTCGGCCTGGTGAAATAGCGTGAAGTCAGGGTCATCTATATGGGCTATCCGTGAGTCTGCAATAAGCAAGGTGCCGTTAAGGGCCTTGATCTTTTCCACCAAGGCGAAATTGCTGCGGTCATATAAAACGTCCGCCATTAAAATGAGATCCAAGTCCTGAGGAAAGTCATTGATATCTGCGCATAACTCAAGATCTACCTGATTTAGTTCAGCGTTGGTTTTGGTTGCGAGTAGCGCCTGCTGATCATTATCACAAGCCCAGACTTGGGCCGCGCCTGCTTGCTTTGCGGCGATAGCGGCCACGCCAGAACCAGAACCCACATCTGCTACGCGCTTATTCGCCACCACTTTTGGATTGTCGGTCAGCCATTGGGCCAGCGCCAAACCGCTGCCCCAGCAAAATGCCCAGTAGGCTGGTTTTGCTATGACATCGCGCATGACTTGTTCCGGCAATGGGCCGGTGGGGAAATTACTATTGATCAGCGCCAGCTGAATGCTAGGCATCTTATCTAACGTGGAAATTTCTAGCTCTGCTGCGGGCAGGGTGCGTCTGAGCGCTTCGAGTAGTTCGGTTAGGTTGGCTTGCATTTTATGGTTTTTGCATTCCTTCATAGGTCAAATAGTTGTTAAAAAGTGGCTGCTGAAAACGTGGGTCAAAAGGCGGCAGCTAACTGCTGATCTTTGAAGAATAGTTTTTCGTAGCGCGTCAAAGTCGACGCCAGACAATTGATAGGTGTGATTTTGCGGTAGTTGGGTTTTGGACGCTAGCCTTCGCCTTACATTAGCCGTAATCTTTGCGCCTGAAAAACTATACGTAACTATGTGTGCAGGGTAGGAAGCCAAATTATGAGTGACAAGCAAAATCAAGTTCAGGGCAAAGATAAAAGTGGTGCTGAAAGCCTCGTTGAAACTTTGGTAGATGCGGGGGTGGAAGTTTGTTTTGCCAACCCCGGTACCTCGGAGATGCATTTTGTAGCAGCGCTAGATAATAATCCTCAGATGCGTTGCGTACTGGGCTTGTTTGAAGGCGTAGTCACTGGCGCGGCCGACGGCTATGGTCGTATGAAAGGCTCTCCTGCCGCAACCTTGACCCATTTGGGGCCGGGTTTAGGTAACGGTTTGGCCAACTTACACAATGCAAAAAAAGCGCGCACACCTGTGGTCAATGTTATTGGCGACCATGCCACATTTCATCGTAAGTACGACGCTCCGCTGACGTCGGATGTTGAAGGTATTGCAAAGCCCATTAGCGGCTGGGTGAAGGTATCTCAATCCGCAGATGATGTGGCCCAAGACGGTGCTGAGGCAGTTCAAGCCTCTATGGCGCCCCCAGGCCAAGTCGCCAGTTTGATTTTACCAGCGGATACTGCGTGGAATAGAACGACCGCAGGTGCGAAACCACTCCCGGTAAAACAGCCTGAACCTGTGAATGCAGACAATGTTAATGAAACCGCTCGAGCATTGAAGTCTGGAGAACCCTGCGTGATGCTAATTAATGGCATCCTCACCGCTGAGCGCTTGGCGATGGCGGATCGAGTCGCTCAAGCGACCGGTGCTAGAGTGGTCACGGACACCTTCGTTTCCCGGTCACAAAGAGGCGCGGGGCGCGCAGAAGCGATGCGGCTGCCGTATTTTGGCGAACAAGCTGCTGAAGTTTTAAAAGGTACCAAGCACCTAATTTTGATCAGCACTCAGCCGCCGATTACGTTTTTTGCTTATCCAGATAAGCCAAATTGGCTGACGCCTGAGGGCTGCGAGTTACACACGTTAGTAGAGCGAGATGGCGATATTGACGGCGCACTTGAGGCATTGGTTGATGCAGTAGGCGCCCATGCTGTGCAGCCAAAATTGGTAGAATTATCGCGGCCTGATATGCCAAAGGGGGATTTCAATCCTCAGAGTATTGGGCTCTCACTCGCGCACTTGTTTCCAGAAAACGCCATCGTTGTGGACGAAGGCGGAACCTGTGGGGGTGGGTGCACTGCGGCGACCAGAACATCAGCGCCCCATGATTGGTTGATGCTGACCGGTGGCTCTATTGGCTATGGCCTGCCAGCTTCAACTGGGGCTGCAATTGCCTGCCCAGATCGTCAAGTGATTAGCCTAAATGGTGATGGCAGTGCGATGTATACGCTGCAAGCACTGTGGACCCAGGTGCGTGAAAACCTGAATATCACCACGATTATTTTTGCGAATCGAAAATACGCCATTTTGCAGGTCGAGTTTGGTCGTGTGGGTGCCCATAATCCGGGCCCTAAGGCTATGAGTATGTTGGATTTGACTAAGCCAGAATTGAATTGGGCCTCGTTAGCAGAAGGTATGGGTATGCCAGCGTGGAGAACGACCTCTTTAGATCAGTTCAATAAGGCGCTGAAGGCGTCTTTGGAAACCCAAGGGCCGTCACTTATTGAAGCGATGGTTTAGGTCGAGTAAGAAAGGCCGTTGGACGGTTGTTGATGGAGCGATTGCTCGGGTTGTAAGGTAGTTACGAAATAGCCACGCGATAGCGACGAGACAAATTTGCGCTACGCGCAGCGAGTGAGGTTGATGAACAATTGGAAAACAAGTGATGTATCCGAGTCCATAGGTTTAGCGGGGCGTGTTTTGTCTCGCGCACTCGTGTTTCTAATCTTGACGGCGGTATTCGGTACAGCTGCAGTATCAGGGCAAGAAACGCCTAAGCAGAACGTCGAGTTTCGATGGAAGTTCATTAAGGTGGGCGCGATGGACTTTGAAATTGGGCCTGCATTCTTTGCCAAGGCTGCAGCTAACGCAGGTGAAATCGGCCAGCCTCTATTTGCCAGTGATGAGGCAGCTTTGAGGGCCAGTGTGCACGGACGCGCACCTGTCCATTTAGCGGTCACTGGCATCACAAACGGACCATTGAAGTGGTTTAAAAACTATCAAGCTCGGGCCGAGTTATCTGTGCAAGGTCAGTCGCGCACTTTTGTTTTGGCCGGCGAAGACAATGGGGTTCGTGAGAAAAGAGCGTTGGTTTTTGAGGCGGGTTTACCGCCAGCGGTTAAATCCTTTATCGACTCTACCGCTCCCGAAGCCTTGAACGTTCAAAACGCTTGGAAACATGACACCGTGGACCCACTGACGGTTTTTGAATGGATGATCTTTTCTGCTGTAAAAGGCCAGTCTTGTGCAAAGAAATTTTGGATTTACGATGGTAAGCGACGGTATGCGGCACGAACCACTGCCTTAGCCGGTCAGCCTGTGGAGATGATATTGGAGGAACCGCGTGCCAGTAGTTGTAGGTTGACGTTGATTGGTAGCGGTGCAAATGCAGACCAGGACCAATTCGCAAGCTTGCAGAGTCCAGGCGCCGAGTCCGATGCAGTAGGAGTTAATGCTCTCCTTGATCGTGCTGAATCAGGTGTGAGTGATGAAGGTTCTACCAAAGCTAAGGCGGCGTGGGGTGCATTTTGGCCATTCGGCAAGGGTGATCGGCACATTGATTTTGATTTTAGGGTTTGCTCAAACCAAAGCGTGATTGTTGAACGGATAGAAATGGGCACGCCAATAGGTAAAGTTGTAGGGGCCTCAAATCGTAAGTGCTAGACGTACTGAAGGTTTACTGCACGTTTACGGTGTTGTGTCCTCAATAGTTCCATAGGTTCAAGGTAATGGGCGTAAACTCGCAGAAATGCTGCCGGTTTGGCTTGTTTTTTTCAGTTTATTCAGTATCATTCCCGTCTGGAGCAATTTTCGAAGCTTTCGTCGTAAATGAACGTTAAAACCTTCGTTTAAAGCAAAAACATATATAAGAAAAGGCTTTTCGCCGCTGTGGTTCGCGCGAAAGACGTTATGAAATGGAGTTAGGTTATGTTGTTGGAAAAAAGAATACAGGTCATTTTGGCGTCTTTGGTCCTAGCCATGGGCACAATGCCGATTCAAGCTGCTGAAACAGGTGCTGAATCAGGTTCCACAGGGGCAGGGACAGGGGCAGGTGCCGGTGCTGCCGCTGGTGGAGTTGGAATTGCGACAGTCGGACTTGTTGTAGGCGGACTTGTTTTAGCAGCGGTTGTAGCTGACCAGTTGGATGATGACAAAAAGATCCCAGCGGACGCAGCTGA
>ERZ1047472.591-NODE-591-length-31783-cov-17.094648_pt1 | contig 31783 bp, 30 predicted proteins | sample MGYA00383095_ERZ1047472 | MGnify/ENA primary metagenome ERZ1047472 (study PRJEB29581, sample SAMEA5548365) | metagenome | biome: marine; feature: coastal; material: water | depth 1 m | study: Short-term variability in the microbial, nano- and picoplankton... | reverse complement strand
GCCCAGACTACCATTGTCCTAGCGTCAGCCACAAAATTGTCGCGAGTGCCCCAACCAACCGGGTGGGGTGAATTGACTACTCTGCCATTAAGGGTTGTGGGCCTCCGGTGGAACGCCTTGAAGCCAACACACTGAGAAAAAAGCCCCACGACGGTTTCGAAAGTATAAAGCAGGCGATGTTAAAGGCTCTAATAGCCATCATTTAGTCTAATTCTGACCGTCGCAAAAGCGTATAGGGGTTTACAAGGGATACAGGGCTCAATGCTGTAAACTATCAGCTTTGTCATGAAGGGGCCTCCAATGCTTAAGCTCACTACCCACCTCGTGAAAACATGTGGCGCTTTTGTACTCTGCGCCGTGTTTTCTGTTGGTGTACACAGCGGCGCCACAACAGCGCAGGACGCCATACCCGCGCCAGAATTCAGCTTGCCTGCCATTGCAAATGCCGAAGGCGTTATTTCACTGGCTAATTACAAAGGGGCCGTTACCTACCTTGATTTTTGGGCCTCGTGGTGTGGCCCCTGTCGTTTATCTCTGCCCGCACTCGACGAAATCTATCAGGAACTCGCCCCAATGGGGCTCAAGGTCACCGCTATCAGTGTTGATGTCGTCGAGGAAGATGCATGGGACTTCTTGGCGCGATATCCAGTGACGTATCCCGTTGCCATCGACACCGAAGGCAGCGTACCCAAGGCCTACGCCGTCAACGGCATGCCGTCGGGTTACTTAATCGATCGCGAAGGACGCGTTAGGGCCGTTCACGTCGGGTTTAAACGAGGAGATGAGGATGCACTGCGCGCTGAAATTCTGCAGCTTCTGGAAGAATAAAACTCTAAAGACCTACCGGTTTTTTTGTCTTTTTGCTCTTACTGGAATAACCGGTTGTTCGGGTCTCGAACCCGTGGCTGCGTGGGAGCGCGGATACCTCGCAGAGGATGCTATGCAATGGCAATCGAGCACCCGCGAGGCTAAATTTAAGGGCCACGTTTATACCAGCAAGGAGGCATCCTCCGGGGGTAACGGTGCTGCAGGAGGTGGTTGTGGCTGTAATTAGTAGCGGCCAAAACAGTGGGCACTCGGCCTCGACAATCAAACAATCGCCATTGGTAAGAACCTTGGGCGCCGCTGTGGCTGCTCTGCCCGCCTACCACAACACCTATGCCGATGCGCCCCCAGAGTTCACCGAGGTGGGGTTGCGCTATAGCCATTACAGCGAGGACAACCTGTCCACAGATAACTTTATTGCCGGAGCACGCGGCCGTTACGACATTGATGTCACACAGCTCTGGATCGAGGCGCCCATAGGCTCGAGTTGGTCTATTGCTGTTGATGTTCAAAACGACTCCATGAGCGGGGCATCTCCATGGTTTGTCGGCACTCAAATCGATGGCCAGCCCGGCGTTATAATGAGCGGTGCGAGCATTTACGATAATCGCGTTGAGGTGGGTGCTACCACGCGTTACTTCTGGGCTGATGGCAACGCCGGGTTCAACGTGACGCACTCCAAGGAAGACGACTACGAAGCCTTGGCTCTCGCATTCGACGTGGCTTGGAACAGCAGTGACAATTCAAGAACTTGGTCGGCTTCGGCAAGCACCTCAAACGACAGGGTCGAGCCCGTAAACGGCAACATCCCCGTATTTATCGACCGTGAAGACATTGACACGGCCTCGGTCTACTTTGGCGTCAGCCAAATTCTGTCTAGCACTGCTATCGTCCGCATTGGCCTGGGTTACACCTATAGCGAAGGCTATCTGTCTGACCCTTACAAGCTGTTTGATGCGCGCCCCGATGAACACAGCCGCACGGCGCTTAGTGGCGGTTATCGAAAGTTCTTTCCAGAGGCTCAAGGCGCCCTGCAAATCGACTACCGCTATTACTCTGACGATTGGGGCACTGACTCCCATACCGCCGAGGTGGCCTGGCATCAAAATTTTGAACGCTTCGCACTTACACCTTACCTGCGCTATTACAGCCAAAGAGAGGCTGATTTTTTCAGCGTTATCGCTGATTTAGACGAAGAGTTTTATGCCGATGATTTTAGACTGTCGTCCTATGGCGCCTTTACTGTTGGGCTGAGAAGCTCTATTCAAATTGGCGAATGGCAAGTGGAAGGACAGCTCGAACGTTATGAAAGTGATAACGATTGGGGGTTATATGACGGAGAGGCCGCTCCTGCATTGGTGAATTTTTGGCGCGCCACCATTGGCATCAGCTGGCGCTTTGACTGATCCGCTCACCGTTACAGAGCATGCCTTTAAAGTCATGGGCGGCCCCGCTCGACTGGTTATAGAACACCCAGCACCCAATGCCGCCAGTGCCCGGGCGGTTTGTCAGACCGTCGAGGCCCTGCTGCATGATCTCGAAGCGCGGTACAGCCGTTATCGCGAGAACAGCTTAATCAGCCAAATTAATCGCCTTGCCGGCACCGGGACGTTAACCCCCGTCGATGAAGAGACCCTCGCGTTACTGGAGTTTTGTGGACGCTTATGGGAACAAAGCCACGGTTTGTTTGACCCCACGGCAGGTATCCTGAGACAGGTTTGGGATTTTTCTAGTGGGCAGCAAGGCGACGTCAGTAAACTGTCAGACCTGCTACCCAAAGTGGATTGGTCTAAGGTGCTGCAGAGCGAACAGGGTGTTGGGTTGCGCGATGTCGGGATGGAATTAGACCTCGGGGGTATCGTGAAAGAGTATGGCGCCGATAAAGCCGCGCAGTCTTTGCGGGACCACGGCTTCAACCATGCGCTGATTGAACTTGCCGGGGATGTCGTGGCCGTGGGCAGTAAAACTTCAGGGGCACCCTGGCATGTTGGCATCAGCGACCCTGAAGCCCCATCAAAGACCTTGCTCACCATCGAGCTGACCAACTGTGCCCTGGCCACCAGCGGCAGCTACCAGCGCTTTATTGAAATTAACGGCCAACGCTACAGTCACTTTCTCAACCCGCACTCGGGCTGGCCCGTCGAAGGGGCGGCGAGCGTCAGTGTTATTTCAGACAGTTGCCTGACTGCGGGCGCGGTCGCTACCGTTGGGTGTTTGCACAGCGGTGCCGATGCCACAACATGGCTTGAAGAGGCCGGGCTGCCTTGGCTGAACATTGGACCAGCGGGCGAATGCTCCGGCCCTCTGGCCCCCCAATCATCCAGCCGATGACATTGGCCGTAACTGAATATCTATTACTGCTTTTGGTCCCCCAGCATGCCAGATACGCTTTATTACGACGGCCAGTGTCCTCTCTGCGTTAAGGAAATGGATCGGTTGCGCGTCATCAAGGATGAGCAACTGCGGTTAGTTGACATCCATGGACTGAGTGAGCCGAACAGCCCGGTCGACAAGGACCAATTGTTACGCGTGCTCCACTTAGAGCGCGATGGACAAATGGTTACCGGGATTGAGGCCAACGTTGCCGCTTGGCAGCACACCCGTTACGGGGTGCTGTGGCGGTGGATGACCTGGCCTCTCATTCGTCCCATTGTCGAGGTCGCCTACAATCGATGGGCGCGCTGGCGCTACGACCGACTCTACAAGACAGGGCTGTAACCTATGAGCAACTGGACTGCAGAAGAGCTCAAAGCATTACCCAGTCGGTATCGAGGCAACTTGATTAATGGTATTGCTGGGTTTAAACCCGCCTTGCTGGTGGGGACAGCCGACAAACAAGGACAAAGCAACCTCGCGGTTTTCTCTGGCGTCTTTCATATTGGTGCCAGCCCACCAGTGCTGGGATTAATCATAAGGCCCTGCCCAGAGGGCACTGAACGTCATACGCTCGATAACATATTGGCTACTAAGGTGTTCACCCTCAACCATATTACCGAGCCGATGATACCGGCCGCCCATCAGACCTCAGCGCGCTACCCCAGAAGCGACTCCGAGTTTGACGCGACTGAACTCACTGAAGAATGGATCCCCGAGTTTTCTGCGCCAGCCGTTAAAGAATCGCCAGTGAAGCTCGGGCTCTCACTCATCGAACATCAGGTGCTCGCCGTGAATCAAACGCACATGCTGATCGCAGGTGTGCAATGGCTGCAATGCCCTGCTTCTGGCATTCGAGACGATGGCTCGGTAAATCTTATCGACCTCGATACGCAAACGGTTTGCGGTTTGGACAGCTACCACGGAGTCAAAGAGGGGCGGCGATTTGCCTACGCTAAAGCCGATCGAGCGACACAGGCTTTGACCTGAATTGATCTATCAATGCTTTGGCACCGACCCGCACTAAACGAATTTCAAGAGCCGTTCTTTCCTGCAAAAAGCTACCGGCACCTGCATCTAGCCACTGAGCCAAAAACAAACTCTGGAAAACTAGCGCGAATGTCGTTGGTCATTGTGGCATCTAAATATTGAGGCTTTGACAGGTTTTGGAACTTTCCGAAAGTGCATGAGTCATAGTGGTGTAATATTTGCAGCCCCTTCGCCGTATTGATTCAGGAAAAGCTATGACCACAGAAACAGACCAAAATTTACCCCCACAAAAGTCCAACGCTGGAATCATTCTCGCGGGGGTGGGCTTTGTCGTTCTGTGTGGCATTTTATACTGGGGGTTTATGCAGGAAGAACCAGCACCAACGCCAGTTGAGGCTCCGGTGACTCCAGTCGCTCCACCGGTTGTCACTCCAGAGGCGGTTGTTACTGAGCTGCCACGCGCATCTATTAGCGAGCCCACGCTTGAGCCGGAAGTCGTTCTCGCTGACGAAGTTAAGACGATAATCGAAGCTCCGGCAATTACGCTGCCAGAGAGCGACGCGGTCATTACCGAATACTTACCGCAGTTAAACAGCGGCATGCTCGGGCAACAATTTGCTATGAGCAGTAACGCCCTCGAACGGGGTGTTGCCATTGTTGACAACCTTCGCATGGGTAACGTGCCCTATAAGCTTTTACCCGTAGGCCGCCCCAGTGTGAAATTTCCGTTTCAAGATAACGGCCTTGCAGTGACCCTAGATCCCGTGGGCTTTGAGCGCTATAACGGCCTCGCCGATACCTTAGCTGGGGTCAATGTGGCAGCCGTTGTGACCCTCTATGACATGCTCTCGGGCGTGCTTGAAGAGGTTTGGTCAGGGCTGGGTTACGGTGACACCACGTTTGACGACGCCGCATTAGGCGCCCTCAATATGATATTGCTGGCACCCGCCACAGACCTAGAAGCGCGGTTGTACAAGGACGAGGCAAACTGGCGGTATGAGGACGACAGCTTAGAGACCTTGCCCGCCCTGCAAAAGCAGCTTATGCGTATGGGCCCCGGGAACGCTGAAAAAGTTCAGGACAAAGCACGGGAGCTGCGCGGAGCATTGCTCGATCGCAACACCTAGTTAAAAGTTGTTTAGCAGCATTGGGCTCCCCCGCTCATGCCGCCCGCAGTCACTAATTCAAGTCGGCGCAGTAAGACACTGGTTGCAATACCTAGCAGGGGCTGAGTGCGAGCGCTAGGTTTTGGGGCTAATCAAAAGGCTCACTCGCGTCGGTGATAAGCTCCATAAACTGCTCCGGCTCAAAGCCTCGATACTGCATGAAGCGGGCACGCTTCCCCCATTCCCGACGCCGATCGTCAGAGTTGGGCTCCCTGATGGGGTTGGCGAATTTTTTGCTGTACACCTGTTGTGCCTGCCAAAACCAATCGACCTCTAACTCAGCCAAAGCGGCACAGTCTTGCCAGGAATTTTTTATTCCCTTGCTGCGCAGCTCCTGATCCAGCCGGCGCGGACCGATACCTTTATTGACCAGTTGCCGCACCATGGCCGCTGCAAAACGTGTATCGCTGAGTAAGTCTTCGTCGATGAGCCGCTGAAGCTGTTCGGTGACAACAGTGTCAAAGTCTTCTTCCCGACCAAAACGCCGCTTCAGCTTCAGTTTCAACTCCTCTACCCCATGCTCACGCCGAGCCAACAAATCCATTGCGGCCCGGCGTACGTCAGTGGGATTAAGAGGAGATTCCAAGCTCCTTACTCGGCAGAGGCTTCCGCACCCTCACTTGGCGCCGCTTCCACTACGGCGAGGGGTAAGCCCATTGTCTGATGGCGAATTTGACTTTCGATCTCGTTGGCAATGTCAGGGTGCTCCTCTAAAAATCGGGAGGCATTCGCTTTACCTTGCCCAATTTTGTCGCCCTTGTAGGCATACCAGGCGCCGCTTTTATCGACGAGGTTCAGTTTGACACCCCAGTCGATTACCTCGCCCATATGGTAAATACCTGCGCCATACATGATCTGAAACTCGGCCTGTTTGAACGGCGGCGAAACCTTGTTTTTTACCACCTTGACCCGGGTTTCGTTACCGACCACCTCGTCGCCGTCTTTGACCGCTCCGGTGCGTCGAATATCAAGGCGCACAGAGGCGTAAAACTTGAGTGCGTTACCACCCGTGGTGGTCTCTGGGCTGCCAAACATGACGCCGATCTTCATGCGAATTTGGTTGATGAAAATCACCAGGCAGTTGGTTTGCTTAATCGCCCCGGTCAATTTGCGCATCGCTTGACTCAGTAAGCGCGCTTGTAGACCTACGTGTGACTGGCCCATTTCGCCTTCAATTTCGGCTTTAGGCGTCAGTGCTGCCACGGAGTCTATGACGAGTACATCGACAGCGCCGGAACGAACCAACATCTCAGCAACCTCAAGAGCCTGCTCACCGGTATCAGGCTGGGATACGATCATGTCGTCCACCTGAACCCCTAATCGCTCTGCATACTGAGGATCTAGCGCATGCTCTGCGTCAATGAAGGCTGCTGTCCCCCCCTTTTTCTGTGCCTCGGCAATAACCTGCAGTGTCAACGTGGTCTTACCCGACGACTCCGGACCGTAGATCTCGACAATACGGCCTTTGGGCAGACCACCAATACCCAGAGCAATGTCTAGCCCCAGGGAGCCAGTAGAAATAGCCGGAATGGCTACCCGTTCCTGATCACCCATTCGCATGACAGTGCCTTTGCCAAACTGCCGTTCAATCTGCGACATTGCCGCGTCAAGTGCCTTCGCTTTGTTGGGATCCATGCGATTTTCCTCGGGTTGAGATTATAAGGTAAACTACTGTATGTATATTCAGTGTTTTTGCGTTCAGATGCAAGTCACTTTAGCGCTTTCCGGTGGTTCAGAAACTATCGTTAGAGAACACATGTCGTCATTGGCGACAGGTTGACCGCAAAACGAGACTTTGGGCGCAACAACAGGCAGTGCCGACCGACTGTTCCCAAAAATACGACAAACAAAACGCCGCCACTGCCAGCACATTGCGACGCACGCGGAGAATCTAGCCTCAAATCCGATGCAGCAAGACCCAAAGTACAGCAAACCCATTGGGTTAGCGGGCGTTAACAGTTTCTGCTGCTGGATTTGCTGCATCTCTGATCGCCTCCTGAGGACATAGGCCGTAGAATACGAACAACAGCCACACATGACTCATCGGACCCAGCTGAACACTATGTCAGACCCCTCATCACACACGCCTATGATGCAGCAGTATTTGGCGATAAAGCGCGAACATCCGCACGAGTTGCTGTTTTATCGCATGGGGGATTTTTACGAACTTTTTTACGAGGATGCCAAAGTGGCGGCAGAGGCCCTCGACATTACCCTGACCGCGCGGGGAAAGTCCGCGGGACAGCCGATACCCATGGCCGGCGTGCCCTTTCACGCCGCAGAAAATTATCTGGCGCGTTTGGTGCGCAGCGGATTTGCAGTCGCAATTGCCGAGCAAATTGGCGACCCCGCCACCAGCAAAGGGCCCGTCGAGCGCAAAGTCACACGCATCGTGACCCCCGGCACCCTCACTGACGAATCCCTGCTTGATGCCCGCAATGACGCACTGCTGCTTGCGCTGCATCAAGAGCATGGGCGCGCTGGGCTTGCCTGGGCTGATATTTCCAGCGGTCGCTTTGTCATTACCGAGGTCAGCGACAACGAAGCCTTACTAGCGGAGCTTGAGCGCCTGTCGCCGGCCGAAATTTTAGTCGCTGAGGGTAGCTTCCATACCGGCTTAGAGGGTCGAAGCGGCGTGCGGCAGCAACCACCGTGGCAGTTTGATACGGCCGCCGCGAGGCGCGCTCTGAATGCCCAGTTTCAAACCCAAGATCTGCGGGGGTTTGGCTGCGAGGATCTTGACCTAGGCCTCGCTGCAGCCGGATGCCTACTTGACTACTTAAAGGACACCCAACGGGGCAACCTGCCCCACATTCGAGGAATCCGCGAAGAAAAACTCACAGAAACCGTGCTGCTTGATGCAGCAACCCGCAGGAACCTTGAAATAGATCGCAACCTTCAGGGGGGCGAAGAACACACCCTATTTGCTGTTTTTGCGACAACCGTTACCGCGATGGGTACACGGCACCTCCGCCGATGGCTGCATCGTCCTATTTGTACCGTCGCTGAGCTCACCGCCCGACAAGAAGCGGTCAAGGAGCTTATCGAAGACTATCGATTTGAGACAGTACGCTCTCTGCTCAAAACCGTGGGCGATGTCGAGCGTATTTTGGCACGGGTCGCCTTAGGGTCCGCACGTCCTAGGGATCTTACCCGCCTGTGCGACAGCCTGAGCGCACTGCCTCAACTCAGAGCAGAACTCTCGAGCATTGGTGTTGAACACTCTCACCGACTTGCTGCAACTGCTGAGGCGCTAGGCGAGTTTCCTGAGTTAGTGACGCTGCTAACAAGAGCATTGATCGAGAATCCGCCCGTGGTGATACGGGACGGGGGTGTCATCGCCGACGGCTACGATGAGGAGCTTGACGAACTGCGCAATATCTCGCGCAATGCCAGCGAATATCTTCTGGAAATTGAACAGCGTGAGCGGGAAGCCACAGGGCTCAACACGTTAAAAGTTGGCTACAACCGCGTCCATGGCTATTACATCGAGATCTCACGCGCACAATCTGACGCTGCTCCCGATACCTACGTACGCCGACAAACACTGAAGAACGCTGAGCGCTTTATTACACCTGAGCTCAAGGCCTTTGAAGACAAGGCCCTCTCGGCGAAATCTCGGGCTCTCTCCCGTGAAAAATTTCTCTACGAAGCCTTGGTCAAAGAATTGCAGCAACAGCTGGCCCCACTGCAAACCTCGGCCGAGGCGTTGTGTAATCTTGATGTCTTCGCCTGTTTTGCCGAACGGGCTCTGACGCTAGACCTGGTCTGCCCCGAATTCACCGACACCTTGTTGCTCGATATAGAAGCTGGCCGCCATCCCGTTATTGAACAGGTGCTCGAAACACCTTTCATTGCCAACGGCACCCGGCTCGACGCTCAGCGACGAATGCTACTCATTACCGGTCCGAACATGGGGGGTAAATCCACCTATATGCGACAGACAGCGTTGATCGCGCTGTTGGCGCACGTTGGTGCATTCGTCCCTGCAAAGCAGGTTCAGTTGTCACCCATCGATCGAATTTTCACCCGCATAGGGTCATCGGACGACCTTGCCAGCGGCCGCTCAACCTTTATGGTGGAAATGACCGAGACTGCCAATATTTTGCACAACGCCACGCCTAGGAGCCTCGTTCTCATGGATGAGGTCGGCAGAGGAACCAGCACCTACGATGGTTTGAGCCTTGCCTGGGCGGCAGCGGTTGCTCTCGCAACACAAGTTCGTGCCTTTACCCTGTTTGCCACCCACTATTTTGAGCTCACACACCTACCAGAGCAGCACGACGCCATGGCCAATGTTCATCTAGACGCCACAGAACACGAGGACCATGTCGTTTTCATGCACAATATTCAGGAGGGGCCTGCCAATCGAAGTTTCGGCCTGCAAGTGGCCAAACTTGCCGGTGTTCCGGACAGCGTTCTCGCCCTCGCCCGCGACAAACTCAAACAGTTGGAGACTGGAAAAATACAGGTTGAAACCGTGATACCCCCCTCTCAAAACGATTTTTTCGCAACTCCCAACGCGCACCCGGTGATTGAGCAACTTGAAAGTTTGAGCCTTGATGAGGTCTCACCGAGGGCCGCGCTAGAAATTCTGTACGAACTTCGCAAACAGTTGTAACTGGCGTATTTCAAATCGACTCAGAAGGCCGTATCCTTGCGTCGGACCAACTGGAGATAAGTAAGCATGACCTTTGTTGTAGGCGAAGACTGTATCAATTGTAAACACACCGACTGTGTCGAAGTATGCCCGGTGGACTGTTTTTACGAGGGCCCCAATTTTTTGGTCATACACCCCGACGAATGCATCGACTGCGCGTTGTGTGAACCTGAGTGCCCTATTGATGCGATCTACTCAGAAGATGAGCTACCCGCAGGGCAAGAGCAGTTCCTAGAGTTGAATGCCGAACTCGCCGACATCTGGCCCAACATCACAGAGAAAAAACCCGCCTTGGAAGACGCCGAGGCTTGGACTGGAAAGTCAGACAAACTGCCGCTGTTACAGCGTTAGTCGCGTTCGCCAAGACAACAAACCAGAGAGCTTTGTGGCGTAAGCCTGTGGAGAGGCGCCGTTGAGTGGTGTCACATCTTAACGGCGGGGCAGTAAGCGCAGTGGATCAACCGGCTGTCCCTTGCGGCGAATCTCAAAGTGCAACTTGACGGTGTCTGTCCCGCTGCTGCCCATCCGGGCTAACTGTTGTCCGGCACGGATATTGGCACCCTCTGCTACCAGCATCGCGTCATTGTGCCCATAAGCACTGAGAAACTGGTCGTTGTGTTTAACGATCAGCAACGCACCGTACCCCTTCACGCCGGTACCTGCATACACAACCACACCCGCAGCCGTGGCATAAACCGGATCACCACGCTGACCAGCAATGTCGATACCCTTATGGAGCACGGCCGAATAGGCACGCTCCACCGGGCCCTTGCCCGGCCACAACCAGCGGGTCACAGGTCCCAGCGTAGGCGCCTCGCCGCCAACCACCGATTTAACCTGCGGGGCTGGCGCTTTAGCCACGGGTATCGCTTTGGTCGGGGGTGGACTTGAAGTCACTTTAGGCGGCGTTGCCCCTTGCCCACTTGCCTCGGCAGCAGACGTTGCTACTGAACCTTTCGGCGCTGCCGGCTGAGGTTTCGCTGCGGGTTGAGTTTGTGATTGGGGCTGAGACACAGACTTTGGTTCAGGTTTGGATTTAACCTCGACCGCCTTTGGCGCTGGCGGATGAGATAAAGCGACAGCTGCCGACCCGTCGACCACAGAGCCCGCAACAGGATCGATGGTGCTGAGAGTTTGCCCCGGATAAATAAGATAAGGGGGCGCAATGTCATTGGCTCTGGCTAGTAATCGATAATCAGCACCGAGACGGAAAGCGATCGAATATAAGGTATCGCCCTCTTGCACAGTGTACGGCTCACCATGGTCAAGAGAGCCACCGTACTGGGGAGCGTGCGCCACCTCAGGGGTGACGGCGTCCCTATTGCGCTCGAGGGTAACGCCTTGTCGAGTTTCAATAGGCGCTGGCGGATTATTCGAACAACCCCACAGTAAAGCGATCGCTAAGTAGCATAGCCTTGCCCATGGGACGGTCATACTACTGCGGCACATCCGCAGCTCGATTCGTCGCTGAGCGACCCGCCAACCTATGCAGCGAAATAACAAGGCCTGCACCCAATGCAGCACTGAGTAAACAGCCTAGTAACTGACTATCCCCCGTAGTTTGCTCGTAGTAGAACGGCGAGACCGGGGCCGTTTGTGTGGGGCGAACCTGACCATCGCTGTCGATCGTTGTCTGCAGCACCTGTTGCCATGGCCATAAAATGACCAAAGAGCCCAGTAAAAATCCCACCAGAAGTGCCATAGTGGCAACGCGCGCCCGGGCTAATACAAAACTCAGAAATCGACTAAAAATAAGCAGGCCAATGCCGCAGCCCCCAGCGAACACTATTAAGGGAATCCATTCTCGATCGGCAACTGCCGAAATAATTGGCCCATACATGCCAAGCAGCAACAAAATAAAACTGCCTGAAATACCGGGTAAAATCATCGCGCAAATACCTAGCAATCCCGCCACAAAAAAACCGCCCAAGTGCTGTGGAAAACTAATTCCAGAGCCCAATCCCAGCAGCAACATCGCGGCTACGCCCAGCAACGACATGAGGACAACAGTGGGCGTCAGACGCGCAATTTCGGTGCGCATAAGTGTCAAACTCGACACCAACACCAAGCCACAAAAAAACGACCAAACTAAAAGAGGCTGTGTCGCCAGCAACAATTTCAGTGTTCCAGCCAAACTAAAAATAGCCGACCCAATACCCAACATAAGGGGCAACAGAAACTCGCCATCGACGTGTCGCCAAAGAGCCTGCCATTGCCCGCGTAACAACAGGCGCATGGCAGACGCGTTCACCGATGTCACTGCGGCCAAAAGTCGCGGATAGATTCCGGTAATGAGGGCTACCGTGCCCCCAGAGACTCCAGGGACAAGATCAGCGGCGCCCATCGCAGCCCCACGCAGAAAAATGCTCCAGCTTGGAATCGCCATTATCGCTCCACCCCCGGCAACATCGGCACAAAATTAACTGGCTCTACAGCCTCAGTTTCAAAGCCTGACTCGGTTGCGTGCACGACAACTAAATCCTGAGCCCGGTTGCCTACGGGCATAATTAGGCGCCCCCCCATGGCTAGCTGCTCCAGCAATGCCGATGGTACTTGTTCCGGTGCGGCGGCCGATAAAATTACGTCAAAGGGACCTTTATCTGGCCAGCCCGCGAGACCATCACCAAATCGCAGCTGAACGTTGCGCAAGCGCAGATCTCTGAAACGCTTCCGCGATCGATCTGAGAGACCTTTGATCCGCTCCATCGCATAAACCTCCCCCGAGACTTGCGCGAGTATGGCTGTTTGATAGCCCGATCCACTGCCAATCTCGAGGACTTTTTTCGGTGTGCCATTGGCTATTGCCAGCTCGGTCATTCTGGCCACAATATAAGGCTGTGACAGCGTTTGGTTCCATCCAATAGGCAGCGCAGTGTCTTCATAGGCACGGTGGGCAAGGGCCTCATCAACAAATAAATGTCGCGGCGTTGACCGGACAGCCTCAAGGACTTGAGTCGATGTAATGCCCTGCTCCACCAAACGCTGCACCAGTCTCTGGCGCGTTCGCATGGAGGTCATGCCAATTCCGTCACGGTCCATCGATCAGGCCCCTTCACCGGCCCGTGCAGTCAGCAGGGTGACAGCGTGGCACGCGATACCCTCTTCTCGCCCAATGTAGCCCAGCTTTTCTGTCGTAGTTGCCTTGACGTTAACGGCATTAAGCTCGACCCCAAGATCACTCGCAATATGAGCGCGCATGGCGTCAATGTGGGGGGCCATTTTTGGCTGCTGCGCGATGATGGTGATATCAACGTTCATGGCCTGCCACTGTTGCGCTCCCAGCAAGGTCACAACATGTCGCAATAGCCCACGGCTGTCGGCATTGGCATAAGCCGCGTCGGTATCGGGGAAGTGCTTCCCAATGTCCCCTAACCCAGCCGCTCCCAAGAGCGCATCACAAAGGGCGTGAAGCACCACATCACCGTCGGAATGGGCAACCAGACCGGCGCTGTGGGAAATTTTTTCGCCGCCTAAAATGACGTGGTCTCCGGGACCAAAAGCATGGACGTCAAAACCATGTCCGATACGCATCATGTTCGCTTCACCGCCCACGTTTTTAAATAATACTCAGCAACCCTCAGGTCATCTGGCACCGTCACCTTCAAATTGCAGGAGGGCCCTTCAACAATTTGTACGTCATACCCCGCCTGCTCCATCGCACTGGCCTCGTCGGTGACCGGCAGGCCTTTATCCAGTGACTGTTCTAAAGCGAAAGAGAGCTCAGACCAGCGGAACATTTGAGGTGTCTGAGCGCGCCACAAGCTCTCTCTGTCCAAGGTTTCTTCAACGCGTTGGTCCTTCCCCACTCGCTTAATCGTATCACTGACCCTCTGCGCCAGCAGACCGCCGACACCACCTGCTTTAATGGCATCGATAAAGCGCTGCAAATCTGCCAAAGGCAAGCAGGGCCGAGCGGCATCGTGCACCAGGACCCAGTCGTCTTGCGCGGCAATACCGGCAAGACTGCGCAGTCCTGATAGAACCGAGTCAGCCCGCTCTGCCCCACCAGAAGCCCGGGTAACTCTGGGATCACTAAGGCTCAAAATCTCATCCGCGCGGCGATCTGCAGGATCTACTACCACGACGACACCACGCACATCGGGGCAAGCGAGTAGTGCACGCAGGGCGTATTCAAGAATGGTGGCCCCTGCAATTCGCAGGTATTGCTTGGGTATTTCTGCGGCCATACGCTGGCCCGACCCAGCCGCAGGAACTACGGCCCACAGGCTACTCATGGTTGCGGAGACGCCGGCTCCGATGGCTCGACAAACTGATAGTAGGTTTCGTCGTCTTTCACCAGCCCCAGCTCCTCCCGCGCATGCTGCTCTACGGCTAAATGACCGTTTTGAAGCTCCAGTACCTGATGCGCCAAGCGATCGTTACGGGCCTTCAGTTCAGCATTACGCGCTTCCTCTACCACAATTTTTTCCTGTAATCGCACACCCTCGGCAATGCCCCCCTCGCCAAACCAGAGTCGGTACTGAAGAAACACCATCAGGCTCAGTAACACGGCAGCCAAGATACGCATGGGCATTAGCCTCGAGCAAACTCGTCGCGGCCACGATAAGGCGCCGTTAGTCCCAGCGCAGCCTCAATACGCAACAACCGATTGTACTTGGCAACGCGATCTGATCGACACAGCGACCCGGTTTTTATCTGTCCTGCGCCCGTACCCACCGCGAGATCGGCAATCGTGGCGTCTTCGGTTTCCCCAGATCGATGGGAAATCACGGCTGTGTAACCTGCGCCTCGCGCCATGGCAATGGCATCCAAGGTCTCCGACAAAGAGCCGATCTGATTAAATTTAATCAAAATCGAATTGCCGATGTTTTCGCGGATTCCGCGCTCCAAGATTTTTGTATTGGTCACAAAGAGGTCGTCGCCAACTAACTGAATGCGATCCCCAAGTTTTTGGGTCAGCGTTGCCCATCCCTCCCAGTCGGACTCGTCCAGCCCGTCTTCGATGGAAATAATGGGGTGTTGGTTGCACAAATCGCCCAAGTAGTCGGCAAATTCGCTGCTATTGAATTGCCGGCCCTCGCCCTGGAGATCGTAGAGGCCATCTTTATAAAATTCAGAAGCGGCACAGTCGAGGGCTAAAGTAATGTCTGACCCAAGCTTGTACCCCGCCACATCAACGGCCTCAGCAATGACATCGAGGGCCGCGGCATTCGAGGGGAGATTGGGCGCAAACCCACCCTCATCGCCCACTGCCGTCGCCAGACCACGAGCAGATAGCACCTTCTTTAAATGATGAAAAATTTCTGCCCCAATCCGCAGCGCATCCGAGAAAGTACCGGCAGAAACTGGCTGAATCATAAACTCTTGTATATCGACATTATTGTCGGCGTGCTCACCACCGTTAAGAATATTCATCATCGGCACGGGCATCGTCATCTGCTCATTACCCGATAGATTGGCAATGTGTTGGTAAAGAGGAATACCGCTGGCCGTCGCTGCCACTTTGGCCGCAGCCAATGAAACCGCGAGGATGGCATTGGCGCCAAATTCACCTTTGTTTTCAGTGCCATCGGCCTCAATCATACGCTGATCGATGCCCCGCTGATCGCTAGCATCGTGTCCCAGAAGCAGATCACGAATGGGCCCGTTAACATTGCCCACCGCCTGCAAAACTCCCTTGCCGAGGTACCGTTTCGGATCGTTGTCGCGCAATTCCAGAGCCTCTCGGCTCCCGGTACTAGCACCGGAGGGTGCACAAGCAACGCCCACCGCATCGTTGTCTAGCGTGACCTCCGCCATTACCGTGGGATTTCCCCGTGAGTCCAATACTTCGAAAGCACGTACGTCGACGATCTCGTTCACTTCAGGTTCTCCAGTTGTGTTTAATTAATGGTGAGGTGGGGTAAGGCTTTTGCCATCGTATCAACGGCTTTGACTTGCTCAAGAAAAGGCTCAAGCAGGTGCAGCGGCAGTGCGCTGGGACCATCGCACAAGGCTTTATCGGGATCGGGGTGGGCTTCCAAAAATAAACCAGCAAGACCCACGGCCATACCTGATCGCGCCAATGACAACACTTGTTGCCTACGACCACCTGAAGCGCTTTGCCCGGGGTCTCGACGTTGCAGGGCGTGAGTCACGTCAAAGATTAGCGGCAAGCCGCCCGAGACGCGCTGCATCACGCCAAAGCCGAGCATGTCGACAACGAGGTTGTCATAGCCAAAATTACTGCCCCGCTCACAAAGTAATAGCTGGTCATTGCCACACTCACGAAACTTATCCACGATGTGGGCCATTTGCTCTGGACTTAAAAACTGGGGTTTTTTGATATTTACAACGGCTCCCGTTGTCGCCATTGCCTGTATTAAATCGGTCTGGCGCGCAAGAAAAGCAGGGAGCTGGATAATGTCACAAACCTCAGCAGCGGCAGCGGCTTCGTCAGGCGCATGAACATCGGTCAGTGTGGCAACACCCAGCGCGCGTTTTACCGCACCCAGTTGCTTAAGCCCCAACTCCAGCCCAGGTCCTCTATAAGATTTCACCGAAGAGCGATTGGCTTTGTCGTAGGACGCTTTGAACACCAGCGGAATGGATAAGCGTTCGCAAACCTCGCGGTAATGACCCGCGACATCGACTGCAAACTGCTCGCTCTCGAGAACGTTAATTCCCCCAATGAGTACGAAAGGCAAATGGTTGCCAAACTGAATATCGCCGGCAGAAATGGTAACTGGAGTGTCAGACACGAGTCAGCCTTTAGCCTTTGACGCTGCCAGCTCTTCGGTATGCTGCAGCGCTGCTTCAATATAACTGGTGAACAGTGGGTGTCCGCCCCTGGGCCTTGAAGTGAACTCAGGGTGAAACTGGCAGGCCAAAAACCAGGGGTGTGAAGGCAGCTCGACCATTTCGACCAACTCGCGGTCCTTTGACCAGCCCCCGACGCGAAGCCCTGCGGCCTCAATTTGGGCTACGTAATTGTTGTTGATCTCATAACGGTGCCGATGCCGTTCGCGGATTTCCGATGCACCATAAACTTGGTGAGCCAAACTGCCCTCTACGAGGTGACACGTTTGGGCTCCCAATCGCATGGTTCCCCCCAAATCGGACTGCTCATCACGCCGTTCGAATGTGCCATCCGCATCCTGCCATTCAGTGATCAAAGCGACCACCGGATGAGGGGTATTGGGCTCCATTTCTGACGAGTGGGCCCCAGTGAGTCCGCATACATGACGACCATACTCGATCATAGCCATGTGCATCCCGAGGCAAATGCCTAAAAACGGAATGTTATTTTCTCGAGCGTAACGCACGGCTTCAATTTTTCCATTGATACCTCTGTCACCAAAGCCCCCTGGCACCAGAATTGCATCGAGGTTTGCCAGCAGTGCGACCCCCTGAGACTCTATATCCTCAGCGTCGATATACTGAATATCGACTTTGGTCAAAGTCTGCAGCCCCGCATGATGAAGCGCTTCATTAAGCGACTTGTAGGCATCGGCCAAATCGACGTACTTGCCCACCATCCCTACCGTCACAGTGCCTCGAGTTTCACTAAACTCTCGGGCAACAACTTCGTCCCACTCTGACAAATCAGCGGCCGGGCATTCGAGCTGGAACTGTTCAAGCACATAGTCGTCTAGGCCATTAACGCTCAAATTTCCGGGAATTTTGTAAATAGAATCGGCATCGAGCAGAGGAATAACCGCTCGAAACTCTACGTTGGTAAAGAGTGAAATTTTACGCCGCGCACCCTCATCGACATCGACAGCGCAGCGGCACAGCAGGACGTCGGGTTGAAGACCAATTGAGCGCAGCTCTTTGACAGAGTGCTGAGTGGGCTTTGTTTTTATCTCTCCTGCGGTGGCGATGTAAGGAATCAGGGTAAGGTGCATCAGCAGCGCCCGGGTTGCACCCAACTCCAACTTGAGCTGCCGAACAGCCTCAAGAAATGGCTGACTCTCAATATCGCCCGCAGTACCGCCAACTTCTACCACCGCCACATCAGCGCCATCAGCACCCTCAATGACCCGGCGTTTGATTTCATCGGTGACGTGAGGAATCACCTGCACCGTGCCACCCAAATAGTCACCGCGGCGCTCTTTACGCAGCACAGCGTCGTAAACTCGCCCGGTGGTGAAGTTATTACGCTTCGTCATGGTCGTTCGGGTAAAGCGCTCGTAGTGTCCCAGATCCAAATCGGTCTCGGCACCATCATCGGTCACGAACACCTCGCCGTGCTGGAAAGGGCTCATCGTACCGGGGTCAAGATTTATGTAGGGGTCTAATTTGAGAAGGGTGACCTTCAATCCCCGCGCTTCCAAAACGGCGGCGAGAGAAGCCGCAGCAATACCTTTGCCTAGGGAAGAAACTACCCCACCTGTAACGAACACATAACGCGTCATGCCGACCACCGTTGCAGGGGCGAACCCCATGAGGTTGAAGCCGTTAGTGACAGCGCCATAGAGGCCGTCGTCACCTTAACTCAGATGGGAAGTTAGTCTACCATCTCGCCGCGACGCACTCAATTCCAAGGTGAAGGTTTAATCGGCTGCCACAGGGGCACGAGGCGCTGGGAACCATCCTTCTCGTCATGTTCTAGCTCCCACAACGCCCCGATCAAGGGAATGTATAAGGGGGTCTCTCCACGGCAGAAAACAGGCAGTCTGGATCGCCACCAGGGCGGCACGTCATGGGCCTGACACAGGGTCCCAAAGTCCCGCGTATGCGCACCTGTGCGCCTAAAACGCTCCCCTTCAGCCCGATACCTCACAGAGACCGCCTCTCCGGGGCAAAACCCCTGACTCCCCGATGTAAGAACCCAAGTCACCTCGCCGCAACCCACTTCACTGCACTCTCCGGCCATTAAGTTTGCGGCTAGGTGGGGGCGTGGTTCAGAGCGAAGGAACGAAAAACTTATCAACCCCCGCCAAGCTCGTAACACACCGCCACCCACATCGATTTCAGGGCAGCGATCGGCTCGAGCCTCAAAACACTGGCGAACAAACTCGGTGAGTCGCACAGCCCCCGGTACATCTACTGCCTGCTCAGAGAGCCAACGGTGCAAGGAAGACGCCAATAATCGCCGACTTTCCTCCGAATCGTCGTTAGCGTTGTAGGCCAGTGCGTCCTCACCCATCGCATTCTCAGTCAACACCAGTGGCTGCTCGTAGTATTGCCTCAGAAAATCTGCCTGTAACGTCGTCGCCCGTCGAATAGACTCACGATAGCCAGGCCACCGCTGGCCTAGTTTTGGAAGGATCTGAGTCCGCAAAAACCCCCTGTCAAAGCGATCATCAAGGTTGCTGGCATCCGTCACATAAGCGAGGGCGTGGTGTTCAGCCCAACGCCTGATAGCTGAGCGCGGCACACCGAGTAAGGGTCGAGATAAATAGCCCTGCCCCAACGCCCGGCGCCGAGGCATCCCAGCGAGCCCTCTGGGCCCTGTGCCGCGCAATAAGCGCTGCATAACCGTCTCAACCTGATCGTCGGCATGATGCGCGAGCAGCAGAACTTCTTGAGCTTGTAAATGTTGCCGGTAAACACCGTAACGCGCGGTTCTGGCTGCAGCCTCGAGGCCTTTACCCTGATCTGTAGCTGGGCAAACCCGATAAACCGACAAGTCGACCGAGTATTGCTGACAAACCTTCTCGCAGAGTTCCGTCCAAGCATCAGCCTCTTGAGACAGGCCATGATGGACGTGTACCGCACGCACGGTCGGTCCCCCGCCATCGCGCCACATTGCCGCTAAGTGGAGCAGCACCATACTGTCACAGCCGCCACTCAAGCCCACCACCCACGCGCTTGCGTGGTGGTCCTGCTTAAACTCGGGGGTTAACTCATCGAGTAAAGAGGTATCGGGCAGAGTCAGTTACCGTACGACATAAGCCGCTGGTACCGCGCCTCCAGCATAACGTCTGTCTCCACTGAGCAAAGCCTATCTACCTGCTCCACCAAATGTGCTTTCACACGACGTGCCATTTCCAGAGGGTCTCGATGAGCGCCCCCCAAAGGCTCACGGATCGTTGCATCAACAATGTCTAAATCTTCCAAAGTGCTTGAAGTTACGCCCATTGCGGAAGCCGCCTGTGGTGCAAACTCACTGCTCTTCCAAATAATATTGGCGCACCCTTCTGGGGAAATCACGAAGTATGTGGCGTACTGCAACATCGCAAGATGATCGCCAACACCAATGCCCAATGCGCCGCCCGAGGATCCTTCACCAATAACGGTGCATACAATCGGCGTTCGCAAACGCGACATAACTGCTAGATTTTGCGCAATCGCTTCAGAAATGCCGCGTTCTTCTGAGTCAATGCCGGGGTAGGCTCCGGGCGTATCGATGAGAGTGACCACCGGCATTTTGAAGCGCTCCGCCATCTCCATTAAGCGCAACGCCTTCCGATATCCCTCAGGTTTAGGCATCCCGAAGTTTCGGTAGACCTTATCTTTAACCGTTCGACCTTTTTCCTGTCCAATCACCATGACAGGACGATCATCGAGACGGGCCACACCCCCTACAATCGCTTTGTCATCGCCAAAATGCCGATCTCCGTGTAATTCATCGAATTCGGTAAAAACATGGTCGATATAATCCAAGGTATAAGGACGCAAGGGATGTCGAGCGACCCGGACGATATCCCAAGGGCTGAGATCGGCATAAATTTTTTCAGTGAGACCCGTGCTCTTCTCACGTAGCCGATCGATTTCCTCGGCAAGATTTATGTCCGCATCGGAACCCACATTGCTGAGTTCCTCAATCTTGCCCTCAAGCTCGGCGATGGGTTGTTCAAAATCGAGGTAATTGGGATTCATGGACACTTACCGTCTCGGCTGCCTGTTTATGGCCCTAGTCTACAAAAGGGTGGCCCTGCACGCCATGCCAACATAGGACTCTATTACCGGGTCATGTATGCTTGGCGCGCGATGATGACCTCCCATACGATCAAAACCCCCACAGCAGACCACCGTTTGGTCCTCGCACCTATGGAGGGCGTGATCGATAGCGTTATGCGAGAACTGCTCACAAACATTGGCGGTTACGACCGTTGTGTTACGGAGTTTGTTCGAATTTCTCAAACCGTGCTGCCACCCCGAGTCTTTTATAGGCTGTGCCCTGAACTTGCGCTGGGTGGCAGGACCCCTGCGGGCACCCCAGTTTTTTTGCAATTATTGGGCAACAACCCCGACCTCATGGCTCGCAACGCACAGGTGGCTGAAAAACTCGGCGCACCGGGAATCGACCTCAATTTTGGCTGCCCTGCCAAGACCGTGAACAAATCCAACGGCGGCGCCGTTCTTCTAAAAACACCTGATGTTTTGCGTGCCGTCTGCTCGGAAGTTCGCGACGCCGTAACGCCAGAGGTGCCTGTCACAGCCAAAATCAGGCTGGGTTTCGACGATGACGGGCAATTTGAGGCCATTGTAAAAGCGGCCATGGACGGCGGGGTCTCTGAGCTGACTATTCACGCAAGGACCCGCCGCCAAGGCTATCGCCCGCCCGCACACTGGTCACGATTGGCTGCTATTGCTCAAGAATCCCCGATACCGATTATTGCAAATGGAGAGCTTTGGTCCCCGGGGGACGTCATACGCTGTGGCGAGGTCAGCCACTGCCACAACTTCATGTTGGCGCGTGGCGCCCTTTGCCGGCCCGATCTCGCCCGCGCTGTTCGCAACACCTGGCAGGGGTTAAACACCCCAGCCATGACATGGGCCGAGGTTTTTCCGCTTTTGCAAACGTACCTGCGCAGCAACGCCAATGCCTATGAACCCCGATATGCCTGTAATCCACTAAAGCAATGGCTGGTTTACCTTAAGCATTATTTCCCCCAAGCTGGCGCTTTATTTGCTTCCGTCAAACGCATCAGAGATTTTGATGTTATGGATCAAGCGCTAGACGACATTGCACCCGCCATTTCGGAAGCTGCATAACCCTTTTTCGATATCAGGAAGGAATCCAAGACCCTATGACTACAACAGCGAACAGCCCGTTACAACGCGGCCGAGAGTTTATGGGCCACCCAGCTGGCTTGTACATTTGTTTTGGTACTGAGCTTTGGGAGCGCTTTTCTTTTTACGGCATGAAGTACTTGCTGCTGCTTTATCTCACCAAGTACCACTTGTTTGACGATGCGGCTGGATTGGCTGTTTTAGGCAGCTATACCGCGTTGGTATACGCTATGCCCCTGTTGGGCGGCCTCATCGCCGATAGGTACTTAGGCATGCGCCGGGCCGTAGTGTACGGCGGACTGCTGCTGGTCGCAGGCCACCTAGGCATGGCATTCGAAGGTGAGCAAGCACGAATGCTCGATGGTGATGTGGTGCGAGACGATGGCGCGCTGCAAATTTTTTATCTCTCACTGGCCTTAATCATCATGGGCGTGGGATTCCTGAAACCGAATATCTCAACAGTCGTGGGTAAACTTTACGGCGAAGACGATCCCAGACGGGATGCGGGCTTCACTATTTTTTACATGGGCATCAATATTGGCGCATTTACCGCCACCCTGCTTTGTGGCTGGCTTGGAGAGGTTTATGGCTGGGCCTACGGTTTCGGTGCCGCAGGTATCGGTATGGCACTGGGGCTCGTGCTTTTTCTTTGGGGACAGCCCCTGCTAGAGGGACACGGTGAAGCGCCCTCAACGTCTGCACTGCGTGAGAAAAGAGGCCCTCTACGAGTGGACCACCTGATTTATCTCAGTGGCATTGCAGGGGTCTTTGTGATCTGGCAGATCGTTCAGGTTACCGCCGTTGTGGGAACACTTCTCAACGTGGTGTCACTGGCGACATTGGGCGGTTTGGGCTGGTATATCTTCGCCCGCTGTGACCGGATACAACGGGATCGCATGCTGGCTTTGGTCGCTCTTATTATCTCAACCGTCTTTTTCTGGGCGCTCTTTGAGCAAGCAGCTGGCTCCATGACGCTGTTTGCAGATAGAGATACCGACAAGTCGCTATTTGGGGTAACGCTGACCGCATCGCAGTTTGGCGCGGCGAATTCCTTTTTCATATTCACTCTGGCACCACTGTTTGCATTTCTATGGACGTGGCTGGGCCGGAGAAATATGGAACCAGGCACTCCGGTAAAGTTTGGACTGGGCATCATTCAGGCAGGACTGGGCTTTGGCGCCCTGGCCTACGGCGCACAATTTCCTAACGAAGCCGGCGTTGTCTCTGCCTGGTGGTTAATTCTTGCCTACTTGCTGCACACTACCGGCGAGCTTTGTCTCAGCCCTGTCGGCCTGTCGGCCGTCACCAAACTTTCGGTGCCCGGAGTCGTTGGCGTAATGATGGGCGCATGGTTTCTTGCCTCGGCCTACTCGGGCTACGTGGCAGCGCTGTTAGGCACGATGGTGTCCGGATCCGACGGGTTCGTCACATTATTCGACCAACTGCTGTGGGCGGGAGTCATTGCCGGTGTGGTACTACTTATTGCCACACCGCTTCTGAAGCGCCTCATGCACGGGATTCGCTAACTGCGGAGCCCTCACTAGCAGGCTCCTGACCTTTTAGGCGCCTGACAAGCTGTTGATAGTCCCAGCCGATCATATAAAGGGCTGGGACCATTAGCAGACTCACAAACAATGCAAATAAAACGCCGAACGACAGCGACAGCACTGCAGGTTTGAGGAACTCCGCAGTGGTAGATCGCTCTGCCATGATCGGTAGCAATCCGACACAGGTCGTAACGGTTGTCAGAAAAATAGGCCTAAAACGATTAATCGCGGCATCTATCACGGCCTCCGCCGAGCTAAGACCGTCGTCTTCTCGTCGGCGAATATAATCCACCAAAACCAGATTGTCGTTGACCACAACACCCGCTGCTGCCCCGATACCAAAGTAAGAAAATAGGGCTAAGGGCATATCAAAAAGTAAGTGGCCAAAAATAGCACCCATGAAGCCAAAGGGGATCGCCGTCATAATAAGCAACGGTAACGCATAGGACCTGAATGCCACTGCAATGAGCGCATATATGGCAAAGAGCGCCACGGTATACAACGCCGCTATCTCACTATAAAACTCTGCCTCAGACTCTTGAGTGCCTCCCTTTAAGACCTTTAAGCCCGGATATTTACTCTCCAGTAACGGCATGTAGTCATCGCTCACCGTACTGGATATCTCTTCCATAGCGTCGCGCTCTACATTGGCTACGACCCGAACAAAGCGCTCGCCGTTGCGCCGATTAATACGTTGAACTCCCGTACCAAAAGACACATCTACAACGGACATAAGGGGGATACTGCGGCCATCGGGCATTCTAATCATGAAGTCATCAAGGGACGATAATTCACTGCGGGCATCGCGGGGATAGCGCACCATGACTTTTACGTCTCCAAACTCTCTCGGCAGTCGCTGTACTTCTTCTCCGTAGTAAGCCTGCCGCACCTGTCGCGACACCTCTGCAAGATCGACACTGAGCTTTTCAGCGCCGGGCTTTAATGAAAATCTCAGCTCACTCAACTCGCCCTGCTGATCGTCGCGCACGTAGTAAGCGGCGTCATAACCTTGCAAATGCAGCTGTAGATCTTCACTCGCTGCTTTGAGCGAGGCAAAATCTTGATGCTGTAATAAGAAGGTCACCGTGGGCGAACCCTCATTGAGGGTGTAGCGCACTTCTACTTTTTCAGCATCTGGAAAGTCCCCTGCCAATTCTCTTAACCGCTCAGCAGCAGCTCGAGCACTGAGATCTCTCACTTCAGGGGGAGCCAACCTAACGATGGCAATCACATTTTCGGGCCTAGCGCGGGTGTACCAACCTTCTATTAGCTTGCCAGTTCCCTCTCCTGAGTCTTGCGCTGAATCCTCTACCTCGGCGATCAGCGCTTTCTCAGCAACTTGCAACTGATCCAATATTTGTAGCGCACGGTCGTAAGGGGTGCCAATTGGCAGATCAACGCTGATGTAAATTTGCTCATTTTCTACCTGGGGCATGAAGAAAAACTTAACCCAGCCAGTCGCGAAAAGGCCGATAGAAATCATGAATCCCACCAGGAACACCATGGTTGTGGTGTAACGGTTACGGATGCAGCGCTCGAGAAAAGGGCCGTAATAATTGTGCGCAAAATCAACAATGGAGTGGGCAATATTTTGTTGCCAAAGCTTAATGCCTTTCAAATTTTTGCGCGGCTCAATGTGCCGCAAGTGCACTGGGAGAATAAAAAAAGCTTCAATCAGCGACATGATCAGGGCCAGCGTGATGACAATGGACAGCTGCCGCGTCACTTGTGCATCAATACCTGAAACAAAAAGCCAGGGGGCAAAAGCTACAATAGTCGTTAATACGGCGAAGATCACAGGGCGCGCGACACTCACCGCCCCGGCAACTGCTGACTCCTCGCCACTGAGACCCATACTATGGTTGTGGTGGTGAATGCTTTCACCCACCACGATCGCATCATCTACCACGATCCCCAGTACCAACAAAAACGCGAAGGTCGAAATAACATTTAGCGAAACGTCACTGGCCGGCAAAAATGCAAAAGCCCCCATGAAGGCAACACCAATACCTGCAGTCACCCACAGCGCGACGGCGGGTCGAGTCGTCAGCACTAAAACGATAAATACCAGAAGCAGACCCAGTACTGATGATTCGGTGATGAGATCCATACGCGAGGTATAAATATCGGCGGTATCAAACCACATCATTAATTCGATGCCGGGAGGGAGCGTAGGTTGCGTATCCGTGATCCAGCGCTTCGCCGCTTCACTGGACTTCACCACCTGCATATCGTCAGTGGCTTGCACCTGCAGCAATACGGCAGGCTTACCGTTGAGGGTGGCTATGATTTCGCTTTCTTCGTACCCGTCAACTACCCTCGCGACATCGCCCACGCGAATAGTGCCGCCCTCGCGTGTTTGTTTAACAATAATATTTTCAAAATCGCGCTGCGTATCGGCGAGGTTGAGCACCCGTAACTGCACATCACCCGTCGCTGCTTTGACCTGACCTGAGGAGGAATTGATTGAGCTTCCTCGGATAACTCCCGCAACCTCGGCGAAGGTCACGCCATAACGCCGCAAAGCCGTTTCTGAGAGCTCAATGGTGACCTCTTCTTGCCTAACGCCAAAGAGTTCAACCTTGGAGATATAGGCTCGTGAGGCTAGATCCTGACGAAGATCCTCGGCTAGTCGCGTGAGCGCTCGCTCGTCAATATCGCCAATAACAGCAACTCGCAGCATCTCTTGCCGCCACTCAAGCCGTCGTACTCTCGGGTTTTCAATGTCTCTGGGCAGCGAGGTCACGGCGTCAACAGCGTTTTTGACATCATTGACGAACGCGTTGATGTCAACGTTGGCATAAGTCTCAACGCTTACATTGCCAAAGCCCTCTCTGGCCTCGGAATAAACCCGATAAACGTTGTTAACGTTTTCAACAGCATCCTCGATGCGCTGAATGACCTGTTGCTCCACCTCTCGCGGGGACGCACCTGGCCAAATAACCTCCACTTGAACCTGATAAGGGCTCACGGTAGGAAAGGCCTCTTTCTCGATATTTTGCAGACCCAACCAACCCGAAATAATAATACCCAGCATCAGCAAATTCGCTGCTACCGGATTTCGAACCCACCAACCAACCAGTGCCGTCACCTCAACGCTCCTCAGTCAGCCAAGTTTGAATCCGAGGCAACAATGATCGCCTCGGATTCAGCATTAATGGATTCCAGCGCCATTCCCGGAATGGGATTTCGAATCGCTGAGATAATGACCGCCTCGCCCGCGGCGATGCCACTCGCTAAAAATGTCTCACGTGTGTTGCTGTGAATCACCTCGACGTCTCTTATTTCCAGTTGTCCGTTAGCATCGAGAATGAAGACTCGATCACCGGCACGAAGGCCGTCCGACGAAATAGCAATGGTGTCAGTTAAAATCCGGCCGGCAATGGCTGCTTCGACAAATAAGCCCACCGCCAAGGGCATCTGAGAGGATGCCTCTGGCAATTCATAGGGTTTATCAACGACAGCAGTGGCATAAACGACGCGGGTTTCTGGGTCTATGGCGGCGTCTAATCGCTCAACCCGTCCGGTCCATAACTGATGCGCTCCGGCCACCTTGGCGGTGAGATCTACCGCCAATCCTCCGCCGTCAGGGGCGCGGTAGCCAATGGGCACGCCCAAGGCTCCCAGCTGATTGTCAGTAAGGGGCAATCGAATTTCCACGCGATCGGTGCCAAAGGCCGAGGCAAGTACCTTTCCCGGGCCCACGTATTCGCCCAGATCTGCAGAAGTTTCTCGCAATCGTCCTGTGTAGGGCAATGCGATATTAGTTCGATCAAGATTAGTTTTGGCCAACGACAACCCCGATTGAGCTGCCTCCAAAGCCATTTTAGCGCGGGTAACCTGAGGTTTTTTTAGTGCCAATGGCGAAGGTTGGTTTACACCCACCAACTGTTTTCTCGCCACATCGGCATCGGCGTAAGCAGTCTCTAGGTCAACCTTTGCCGCAGCCACACGGGCCTCGGCTTCATTGAGCGCTGCTTGGTAATCGGTATCTTCTATTTTGAGCAGGGTTTCGCCGGCCAAGAACCGACCACCCTCAACAAATTCGTCAGAGACTTCGATAATGCGCCCTGCCACCTGAGCCACCATGTCAGACCGCAGCGTCGCCCTGACGTCACCATTTGTCTCCACAGTCAGTTGATTGGTAGCTACTGCCGCGATCTGAGTATGAACTCTGATGGGTCTGGGCGCCTCGATAGCAATATCAGGCTTCGGTTTAGTCGCATTGAGGACCACAACAACCCCGATCCCCAGCAGCAACACCAGCAGTGGTATCAAGGCTCTCTTAACTCGGCTAAGCATGCAGACTCCCTGTCTAAAAAATAAGCTTTCGCATCCAAAAGGGCGCGTGTGGCCAAAAAATTACGCGGCGTAAGTCTACCAGTGCCCTAGTGTTCTAACTCGGCTGGCCCATCTTTTTTGATCAATTCGGTAAAATTCCCAGCCAAACTCGAAATTTCCGCAAAAAAAGCCCGCTGTTGGGGTCTTCTGAGGCAATCGCCACTACTTTTGGGCTTGTAGGAGACCTTTTGCCCTCCCAGCGTCGCCTCGTACATTTGTCCACCTTTTGCAATGGTGAAAATCGCCATACCTTTGCGAAATCCTGAGCTGCCTACGTTTGCATTATTTTCACCACCGGAAGCATTGGTGCCGACGCCCGTTGTACTCGCATCTGCTCCAGCCGCCACCGTTAACGCCACCGCAGTAGCCTGAGCGCCAAACTCGAAATTACCGTCAGTAAACGCATCGAAAGATCTTTCATCTTCGAACAAGATAAGCTGACTATAAGCCTGCCCACCCAGCTGCAACCTGTAAGTAATTTGGGTCATTTTTGTTTCACCCATGAGCTTACTCTTGCCCTTGTGAACACGGCCTGAACCATGGGCACCACCAATGCCGATACCTCCCTTGCCGATCGTGGGGAAAACGGCATAACCGAAAGCCGCATCGATCAGCTCGCCGGCACGGCAAAATTAGCTGCCCCACACCCGAACAGCGAACGAGGTCAAAAACTCCAACATCTATGCAATCCGGCCACTAGCTCCAATCGTATTCTTTAGACAAACCAAATGGAGCGAACCATGCTGACATCTACCCACTCAAAGGCCCAAACCCTCGAACTGGCTGACAACACCGTTAACCTTCGCTCGGCTATCTCTAGAGAGGCTACCCTAGTGAGGGAGGCATTGGTCGCTAGGGGGCTTGAAACGCCGCTGATTGACAACGGACTGAACCGTGATCAAAAGCTGACAATAGTTAAACAAGCTTTCACTGACATTACCCAAGCACTGGGGCTTGATCTTACCGACGACAGCCTCTGTGATACTCCCGATCGTATTTCTCGAATGTATCTCGATGAAATTTTCTCGGGCTTGGATTATGGCAATTTCCCCAAGATTTCCGTCATCGACAATAAAATGCAGGTCGACGAAATGGTGATGATTGACGACATAGATCTCACCTCCACCTGCGAGCACCACTTTGTCACCATTGATGGTCAGGCACGGGTCGCGTATCTACCACGCAATAAGATTATCGGACTGAGCAAAATCAACCGCATCGTTCGCTTCTTTGCCCAACGACCGCAAGTACAAGAGCGACTCACCCAGCAAATTTTAGTGGCACTACAGACGTTGCTGGAAACCGATAATGTTGCCGTGTCGATGGAGGCGGTTCATTACTGCGTAAAATCTCGAGGCGTCATGGATACCAACTCCAAAACTCGCACCACATCCCTAGGGGGCATGTTCAAGGAAAACCCTGCGGCCCGCAGTGAATTTCTGCGTTGATGCTAAAACGGGATGGGTTTCCCATCCCAGTCTAGGTATAGCAACCGCTCAGTAGTGGGAACTTCATCGAGGAGCGTCACTAGACGCTCTGCAACAAACGCTGGCTTAAACAATTTGTTTTCGGGCACGCCACGTTGGAAGGGTTGCGAAAGCGCTGTATCCACCGTACCGGGATGAAAGGCGACAATCTGTGCCGACTTATTAAGGCGTCCGAACTCAACGCTTGCGCATTGCAACATCATATTCAACGCTGCCTTACTCGCTCGGTAGCTGTACCAGCCCCCCAAACGATTATCTTCAATGCTTCCTACTCGCGCTGACAGTATTGCCACCCTTGGCTGATCAGCTCGGCGCAGCGCATCGTGAAAGGCAGCAAGCCACAACATCGGCAGCAAAGTATTGACCTCAAAAATCTTGGCCATCGTTGGACCATCAAGCTGCCTGAGTGCACGCTCGGGGCGATAGTCATCCCCTTGCAGAATACCGTTGGTGATTATCAAACGCTCAAGAGTACCCGGCTGCTCAGTAATCGAGCTCGCGACAGATTCAATGGAGGCCGCGCTGTAGTCGCTGTACCAGTGGTGCACCCCCGCAGATAGGTCTAAGGATGAACTTCTACTAACAGCATGAACCTCACCATAACCCTGATCGAGCAGCGCATTCGCGACGGCTGCACCAATACCACCGACCCCTACCACCACTGCTTTACCCGTCACGAGTTGCTCCTGAAAATTGGCAGCAGGGAATCAAAGCCAACGACCGTTTGCGGCACACACCGATGAGAAAAGACAGAAAAGCCTGTCGGCAGATTAACGATTTTGCCCATGATCACCACGCTGCGACCGTGCCATCTTTACGCATTTCCGTTGCACCAGAGTAAACGCCGGTTTCGTCATGTCGTTGTATCGCCTGATATCCTCCGAAAGGGCCTCCCGATTCGTCGACGACAACTTCATGTCCCAGCGCACGAAGTGCAGCGACCGTTGTGGCAGGAACACCCGGCTCCACGTAAAGAGTGCCATAGTCTCCGGGGCTTCCACCGTCGGGGCTGCTGCCACCATCATGCAGGAATCGGGCAGCGTCTCCTGCTTCCTGAAGGTTCATGTCAAAGTCAACAATGTTTACCAGAACCTGCACATGACCCTGAGGCTGCATACCCCCACCCATGAGACCGAAACTCATCCAAGGCTTGCCCTGACGTGTAACAAACCCCGGAATAATCGTGTGAAATGGCCGCTTTCCGGGGGCATAAACGTTAGGATGCTGCGGATCCAGAGAGAACAATTCGCCACGATCCTGCAACATAAAACCTAGGCCTTTGGGCACTAGGCCCGACCCCATACCGCGGTAGTTAGACTGAATCAGCGAAACCATCATTCCGGATTCATCAGCTACTGTTAAGTAGGTAGTATCTCCCTCACCCTCCAAGGGTACTGCGAGGGCTTCGGCGGTTAAAACGCTGTCGGAGTTAATACGGGCAAATTGCGCTTTTGCAAACTCGGCAGACAGCAGCTCTTCCACAGGAATATCAGCAAAATTTGGATCGGCAAAGGTTTGAGCCATCGCTTCAAAAGCCAAACGTTTTGCTTCCACCATGAGGTGAAACAGCTCTGGCGAGCCACGCTCCATAGTCGCCGTGTCGGCCTGCTTAATAATGTTGAGCATCATCAACGCTGCGAAGCCCTGACCGTTAGGGGGAAGCTCCCACAAAGTGACGCCGTGGTAGTCAACGCCCCGAGGCTCCACCCACTCTCCTGAATGCTTGGCAAGATCAGCTGCGGTGAGGTCAGCGTCAATCGCTTCAAAGTAGCCAACCATGCGCTCAGCTAACACTCCTTTGTAAAAGCTATCCCGACCCTCAGCGCCCAGAATTCTCAGAGTTTTTGCAAGATCGGGGTTACGAAATACTGAACCGACTGTCGGAGCGGTGCCAGCGGGAAAATACAGCGCGTTTGCGTTGTCGAGTTCTTCGATCATGGGCGCACGCTGTTCAAAACGCCGTTTATTCGCTGCAAACGCAGCGGCAATAACCGGAGACATGGGAAACCCCACCTCGGCATATTCGGCAGCGGGAGCTAGCACTTCGCCCATAGGCAAATTTCCCCAACGTTCGTGAAGCGCAAACCACCCATCAACCGTGCCGGGGACGGTGACGGCGAGTGAGCCATGGGAAGGTATGCCCCGATAGTCTTCAGGCAGTTGGCCCTTAGACTTCATTTTCTCGATGGAGCGCAGCATTGCCGAAAAATCGCGCCCTGCAGGGCTACGACCTGATCCGTTATAACCGTAAAGCTGCTGGGTTTCCGGATCCCAAACGATGGCGAACAGATCCCCACCGATACCATTACCCGTGGGTTCCATAAGCCCAAGAGCCGCATTTGCTGCTATGGCAGCATCCACAGCACTTCCTCCCTGCTTCAAAACATCAATCGCAATCTGCGAAGCCAGGGGTTGTGCGGTCGCGGCCATTCCACGAGCGCCATAAACCGGGCTTCTTGACCAGTCTGCGCCCACCGGTCGAGCACCGGC
>ERZ1047472.583-NODE-583-length-31974-cov-7.390896_pt1 | contig 31974 bp, 30 predicted proteins | sample MGYA00383095_ERZ1047472 | MGnify/ENA primary metagenome ERZ1047472 (study PRJEB29581, sample SAMEA5548365) | metagenome | biome: marine; feature: coastal; material: water | depth 1 m | study: Short-term variability in the microbial, nano- and picoplankton dynamics... | reverse complement strand
TCATCTGAATTAAGAATTAATTTTTGAGTATCTATATCTATAAGAGTTGCTGCTTTTGTTTTTTCAATCCAGATCAATCCACCGTCTGTAATATTTACCCTTGGTTGCAAAGCCTCAAGAAAACATTGATCTAAATCTAATTGATCCCAGATTACAGCATATTTATCCTCTAAAACAGGTATATTTTTTGTAAAATAAAGGAATATTATTTTTTCTATTTGATCTAATGAATTTAATCTTTCTTCAAATTGTGAATTTGAAGCTAATAAATTTGCTTGAATGGGCTTCTCATCAAATTGTTCACTTACAATGATAATTTTAACAAGACTATTTACCTTATTAGACTTAGGAACTCCTCTTACACTCACTATAATATCATTTTTTAATCTCGCACGAACAATTCCTCCGTGCAGTGTTTTAATAATTTTTGCTTCACATATATTACCAACAATTGACGGATTAACGTCAAACCAAGAACTCATTTTTAGAATTTTTTGATTTAAAATTTCTACTATTCTTGTTTCTTCAGCACATTTATCTATTAAAATAAAATGATTAGGAAGTTTATTGGTCATTATTAAATTTATATCCAATAGATAAAAGCATTCTATACAATTCAGCTAAAGGTAGACCTACAACATTGCTATAAGATCCGGATAAAAAATTAATAAATGAAGCGGCAATTCCTTGAATACCATAAGCTCCAGCTTTACCTTGCCATTCATTAGATTGAATGTAATAAAAAATTTCTTTTGAATTTAATCTTTTAAATTTAACAACTGATTGGACTGTTTTTATCTTTAATTGATTGTCAGGAGAGAAAAGACAAAAGGACGTAAGTACTTTGTGTCTTCTGCCTGAAATAAGTTTTAAATACTCTTCAGCTTGTTTTGCCTCTGTTACTTTATGAAGTATCCTTCTCCCAACGGAGACAACGGTGTCAGCAGTCAATATTATAGATGAAGGGTATTTATCTTGAAAAATTTTGTTTTTTTCAACCGCTATTCTTTTTACATAATTTATTGGGAGTTCGTTCTTTTGATTAACTTCATTGAGGTTTGGTTTTAATATAAGGTCTGGATAAACACCTATCTGATGCAGTAAATCAATACGTCTTGATGAGCCTGAACCTAGTATAAAATGCTTGTTTAAGTTAGATTTGTTCATAAAACAAACTCAAAAAATAAAACTATTTATATCTAAACGTAATTCGACCTTTGGTTAAATCATAAGGTGTCATTTCAACATTAACTCTGTCGCCAAGTAAAACTCTAATTCTATTTTTTCTCATTTTACCACTAGTATGAGCTAAAACCTGATGTTCATTATCGAGTTTAACCCTAAACATCGCATTTGGTAAAAGTTCTTCTACTATACCAGAAAATTCTATAACGCCTTCTTTTGCCATGCAACCTCATTTAATTTTTAAGTGTAATCTGACTAATATACATAATTAGTCAAGATTTTTATTAAATTATTTTGATAATTACTTATTAATTCTTAAAGCAATAGACATAGCGTGAGCTTCAAGACCTTCTGCTTCCGCTAAAGTTATAGCATGCTTGCCAATTATGCCAAGGCTTTCTTTGTTACAATTAACTATTGTAGTCCTCTTATAAAAATCTATAACTCCTAATCCACTTGAAAACTTTGCTGTTCCATTTGTGGGAAGGACATGATTGGGGCCAGCAATATAATCTCCAATAGCCTCAGGGGTATTATGACCAATAAAAATAGCACCTGCATTTTTAATCTTATTTAATGATTGTTTTGCATTTTTAAATATTAATTCTAAATGTTCTGGAGCTATGAAATTAACTAATCCTATTGCTTCATCAATATCTTTTACAATAATAATAGCTCCGTTATTATACCAGGAAGAACTTGCTATTTTTGATCTTTTAAGATTTGCAAGATAATTTTGAACTGAGACTTCTACTTTAGAAGCAAGCTCCTTACTATCAGTTATCAAAATTGCTTGTGCTTCTTCATCGTGTTCAGCTTGAGATAAAAGATCAATTGCAACATGATCTGGATTGGCTGTTCTATCGCAAACAATTAATACTTCTGAAGGACCTGCAATTGAATCAATTCCTACTTTTCCAAAAACTTGTCTTTTAGCTTCAGCTACATATGCATTACCTGGGCCAACAATTTTATCTACCTTATCAATAGTTTCTGTACCATATGCCAAAGTCGCAATTGCATGGGCACCCCCCATACATATAAAATCAGTTACGCCCGCAATATAAGCAGCTGCTAGTACTATTTTAGATTTATTTAAATCAGAAATTGGGCTTACTACAATTCTTCTGTTAACACCAGCAACATTAGCTGGAATTGCATTCATTAAAACAGATGATGGGTAGATAGCTTTTCCACCAGGAACATAAAATCCACATGAGTTTACTGGTGAATATTTCAAACCAAGATCTACTTTAACATCATCTTGATATTCTAAATCCTTTGGTACCTGGTGCTGGTGAAAAGAACGTATTCTACTAGCTGCAAGTTCTAAGGCTTCCTTTTCATTATTGTTTAAAGAAGTATAAGCTAATTTAAGTTGTTTTTGAGATATTTTTAATTGTTCAATTTTGTCTACCTTAATGCCATCATATTTATCAACTAAATCTAATAATGCTTTATCACCAAACTCTTGTATTTGTTTTATTATATTTAAAACTGTATTATGGATATCAACATTAATTTCTTGCTCATTACGTAATAACTTATTCAAATTAGATTGAAAATTTTGTTCTAATGTATTTAGTTTTGAAACTTTATTTTTGATCATTTATTATGTCTCCAACCTTATCTATCCAAGGTTGTATTGTTTTTGAGTTTGTTTTTATAAAACTTCTATTAACAGCTAGTCGAGTGGAAACTTTACAAATCTCTTCTAATTCGACGAGATCATTGGCTTTTAAAGTAGATCCAGATTCTACTAAATCAACAATTCGTTTGCATAAACCCATTGAAGGAGCCAATTCCATGGCACCATTTAGTTTGATACATTCTGCATGTACACCTCTTGATTCAAAATGCTTTCTAGTAATGTTTGGATATTTAGTGGCAACTCTAACATGGCTCCACGTTCTTGGATCCTCATTAACAGCTATGTCTTTTTGAGCAGCGACAACCATTCTACATTTACCTATATTAAGATCAAAAGGAGAATAGACTTCTGAATGATCAAATTCAGTTAATACATCGCTTCCAACAAAAGCCATTTGAGCTGCACCATATGCTAAAAATGTAACTACATCAAAAGAACGTACGCGTATTATATTGATGTTGTTTACATTACTCTTAAACATAAGTTTACGATCTTTTTCATCGAAAAAAGATTTTTCTGGCTCTATACCTACTCTTTTTAAGATTGGTAAAACAACATCCAAAATTCTGCCTTTAGGAAGTGCTATAGTAAAATTATTATTATTTTTCATATTAATGACCTAACTATCTAATTATTTGTGTTCAGGTTTTAATTTTGTAGGCCAAGGTATATCTATATCCTCAAGATAAACCTCAATTTTATCACATTCTAGAACAAATTCTATAGAGGAAGAAAAATGCAATGTGATTTTTTTACTTTTATATGAGATTGCAAGCAAGTTCAAAAAAGGAATAGATGAATTTAATTTTTTATAAGAAATTTTTTTAACATGTTTAATTTGGAAACCAGATATTACTCTATAATTTATATTACCTTCAGTATTAATATTTTTTTCTTTTTCCCAGCAATATCGTGAAAAAGTAGCAATAAATAGATCTTGATCTTTATCGAAGAAAAACTCCTCATTAGATAGAATGGCATCTTGGCACAAATAAGATAATATTTTTAAGTCATCATTAGTGAATGCATTTAATTTTATTTTATTTTCGTAATTCATTAAGTTTACCCATTACAATACCAAGTCACTTTAGAAAGATCTTCTGATATTGGCTCCTAAATTTGACAATTTATCGACTAAATTTTCATAACCTCTATCTAAATGAAAAATACCATCAATTTCACTTGTACCAGAAGCTGCAAGGGCTCCTAAAATCATACACATTGATGCTCTCAAATCAGACGCCATTACCCTAGAAGCTTTTAACTTCTTAACACCATTAACAATTGCTTCTTGATTAGTTATAACAATTTTAGCTCCCATTCTTATTAATTCAGGCACATGCATAAAACGATTTTCAAATATTGTCTCTTTGATAATAGTATTACCATCAGCAATAGACATTAAAGCCATAAATTGGGCTTGCAAGTCAGTTGGAAATCCTGGGTGAGCCTCAGTTGTAATGTTATGAGGAACTGGTCTTTTTGAAGAAGAAACTCTAAAAGAGTTTTTGTCGATTTGAATATTACTTCCAGTGGCTTTTAATACATCTAAAAATGAATTAAGATCGTCTGGCCTTACATTTAAAATTTCAACATCACCCTTAGTTATGCTTGCAGCTATTGCAAATGAACCCGCTTCTATTCTATCAGGCACTACTGAATAATTAACAGAGGTTAATTTTCTAACGCCATTAATAGTTATTGTATTAGTTCCTAGCCCTTTAATGTCAGCTCCCGCTCTAATTAAACACTTTCCTAAATCTACAATTTCTGGCTCTTGTGCGGCATTTAAAATTTTAGTTTCACCTTTTGCTAAGACAGACGTCATAATCGCACTTTCTGTAGCGCCAACAGAGATTTTGGGAAAGTTAATAATTCCACCTCTTAAGCCATCAGGTTTTAACGAAGCATGAATAAACCCTGAATCAAAAGTGACTATAGCTCCAAGTGTTTCCATAACTAATATATGTAAATCAATAGGCCTGGTACCAATAGCACAACCACCAGGCAAAGGAACTTTTGCTGTACCTTTAGAAACTAATAATGGTCCTAACACAAGTATAGATGCTCTCATATGTCTTACAAGATCGTATGAAGCCTCATCTTTTTGAGGACCACCATCAAAATTTATAGTATCATTTTGCCAATTAATTGTTATACCTAGATCTGCTAACAATTTAGCCATCAGCCGTGTGTCTGCAAGATTGGGAATATTAGATAATCTAAATCCTTTATTAATGATTAGGGACAAAGCCATCAAAGGCAGAGCTGCGTTTTTAGCCCCGCTAATTTTTACACTCCCATTAATTTGATTTTCACCTTTTATAAAGATTTTTTCAACGTCTGTATTATCAAAATTGTTCATATTAAATCTTTAATTACTTTTGACTATCATTGAGACTTAGCCTAGACACACCAATTTTTTGTGTTCTTTTTCCAATAATGTTTCTATCATCTCTTTCTAAAACTTGTTTCTTTCGTAATTTTAAATTTTTTTTTAACGAATGAGACAAGTCATTATCATCCTTACCTTTTTTTATCATATCCTTTTTAGTATTCCTATTTTAATTAGATTTTTTCTTTTCATTAATTAACATTTACATAATTATAAAAAACTTGTCATTATAGAAAACATATTTTAATTATACATTATAAATAATGCCGTCATAGCTCCAGCGGTAGAGCGCGTCATTGGTAATGACGAGGTCACTGGTTCAAATCCAGTTGACGGCACCATTTCTTAAAAAATTTAATTAAATATTACTAAACAAATATTCAAACATATAAAATTATTATGTATAATTAATTACAACTCTTATACTTTTAATAGGAGTAAATTGGGTTTTATTTACTCTTCTCTAAGAGTTCCAGATATTTTTTTATTAACAGCCTCTATCAAATCAGAACTAATTTTTTCTAAATCTTCATCTGTTAAAGTTTCATGGATTGGTTGAATTAGAACTTTTATAGCAATTGATTTTTTACCAGCAGGAATCTTGTTTCCCTTATAGACGTCATATATAAAAACATCTTTAATTAAATTTTTATTAATTGATTTAGCAACCTGTATTACTTTTTCAGAATCTATATCTTCTTCAATAATGAAAGCGAATTCTCGAGTAACCGACTGAAGTGTTAATAATTTCAACATAGATTTAGATGTTTTATTTTTTTTTGGTAATGGAATATTTTCATGAAAAATCTCGAATCCAATTGCATTATTTCTTAAGCCATAAAATTCATTTATCTCTGGATGGATTTCTCCAAAATATGCAATTACATTTTGACCTATTTTAAAAACAGCACTTCTTCCAGGATGATAATAATTTGGAACATCTTTAAAAATTTTAATACTGTTTTGAGGTAAGCCTATCGCTTCTAGGGCCTTTAACACGTCAATTTTAATATCGTAAAAGTCAAATTTAACGGGCTCATTTTTCCAATCTTTCTTAATTTTATGCCCAATTCTAATTCCAGTAATAGTATTAATTTGTTCCTCAGGGTTATCACCAATAAAAATTGGCCCTACCTCAAAAAAAGATATGTCTTCCAAGTTTTTTTTGATATTTTTTTGTGCAGCCTGTAATAAAGTTGGAAGTATTGACGGTCTCATATCAGTTAATTCTGAGGATATTGGATTTACTAAATTGAGAAGTTCAGAACCACCATTAAACTGTTTTGCCATTGTCTTATTTAAGAATGAAAAAGTAATGACTTCGTTATATCCTCTACTAGCAAGCGTTCTAGACGCAAAAAAAGTCTGGCGATGCTTTGTTCTCATAGCCGGCTTAGCTATGTAATTGTTTCTTGACAACTTTGTTATAGGAATAGAAGAATAACCGTTTACTCTTATTATTTCTTCAACAATGTCAGCAACTCCATCTATGTCTGAACGCCAAGAAGGGACGGTGACATCCCAAATAATTTCATTAGAATTAACTTCAAAGCCTAATTTAGTTAAAATTTCTTCAGAAATCTTATTTTCAATTTCTACACCAGTAAGTTTGTGTGTAATTTCAGGATTGAATTTAATAAGCTTGTTGTTTCGTTTTTGTTGAAGTGAAACTATTTTACTCAAACTTCCACCACATATTTTTTGTATAAACGATGCAGCATAATGCATTACAATTTCTGGTGAGTCGTAGTCTACGCCTCTTTCAAACCTATACCTTGCTTCAGAATTTATATTTAATTTTCTACCAGTCTTTGCAATTGAAATAGGATCAAATATAGCAGCCTCTAAAAACATTTTAGTTGTTTTATCTGTTACACCTGTCCTTTCTCCACCCATAATTCCAGCTAAATCATCAAGACCATGTTCATCGCTAATGACCAGCATCCCTTCGTCTAATTTATAAGTATTTCCATTAAGAGCGGCGAACTTCTCATCTTTTTTAGATTGTCTGATAATGAGTTGGTCACCTTGGATCTTCTCAACGTCGTAGGCATGTAATGGTCTACCAATATCTATCATTATATAATTAGTTATATCTACAAGTGAGGATATAGGCCTTTGATCTACAGCTAATAATCTGTTTTTCAACCAATCTGGTGATACTTTATTATTTAGTCCTTGAAAAGATCTTCCAAATACCTTGGGACATAAGTTTTTTTCAGTGTCATTTAGATCTATTTTCCAATTTATAAAGCTATCAAATTCACCTTTAATTTCCGCATATTGTAAATCTTTTAATTTTCCAATTCCAGAGGCTGCTAAATCTCTTGCTATACCCCTTACGCCAAGGCAGTCACCTCTATTTGGAGTAATTTCAATCTCTATTACTGGGTCATTGAGGTCCATCACTTTTGCAACTGATAAGCCTAAAACTGTATCGTCTGGTAATTCAATAATTCCATTATGGTTCTCAGATATAGTTAACTCTTTTTCAGAACATAACATTCCAAAAGACTCTTCTCCTCTAATTTTACCCTTTTTTAAGGTTAAACTTAATCCAGGAATAAATGTGCCAACATTAGCAAAAACACCTACCATACCCTGTCTTGCATTAGGAGCTCCACAAACAACACTATATGTATTTTTTCCATCAAACACTTTACAAACATTAAGTTTATCTGCGTTTGGATGTTTATAAACTTCGACTAATTTTACGGAAATAAATTCTTTAAGGTCCTCTGCTAAATTAACAACTGAGGCAACTTCAAGACCAAGTTTTGGAAGAGTTTCTATTATTTTATCTATACTACTGTCTGTATCAAGATGGTCTAACAACCATTTCCAGGTCAATTTCATGAAAAAACACCATTTAGACCTGAGTGCAAACTTGGATTATCCACAGGAATAAAACCATAGTGCTTTAACCATCTTAAATCACTGTCATAAAACGGTCTTAAATCTGGAATTCCATATTTTAACATAGTCAACCTCTCTAATCCCATTCCAAACGCAAAACCTTGATAAATAGATGGATCAATGCCGACCCCTTCTAAAACACGCGGGTGTACCATTCCAGAGCCTAAAATCTCAAGCCAGTCCTCACCTTCACCAATAGATAAACTGCCATCTTCCTGTTTTCTACATCCAATATCAACTTCAGCAGATGGTTCAGTAAAAGGAAAATAGCTAGGTCTAAAGCGAACAGGTAAATTTTCTGAATTAAAATAAGTTCTACAAAATTCTATTAGACAACCCTTTAAATGGCCCATATTTATATTCTTACCAAGCACTAATCCTTCGCATTGATGAAACATGGGTGAATGAGTTGCATCATGATCAGATCTATATGTTCTACCAGGTATGATATATCTAATTTCCTCAAAATTTTCTAAATCAATTTTTTCCATAGTTCTAATCTGAACAGGACTTGTATGAGTTCTTAACACTTTTCTTTTCCCATCTTTATTTGGTTGAAGATAAAAAGTATCATGTTCTTGACGTGCAGGATGTTCAGTAGGTATATTTAATGCCGTAAAGTTATAATAATCTGTCTCAATGTCTGGCCCATCTACAATAGAAAATCCCATGTCTGCAAAAATAGCACAAAGTTCTTCTACAGTTCTTGATAAAGGATGAAGAGTGCCGGTTTCATTTTCATGGGATGTTAAAGTAACATCAATTTTTTCGGTGTTTATCTTTTCTTGAAGGATTTGTTTTTTAAAAAATTGGGTTCTATCAACTATTTCTTTATTAATTTTATTTTTAATTTCATTAACTATTGATCCAATTTCTCTTTTAGAATTATCATCGTATGCTCTTAAATCTTTCAAATAAGAAGTAATTGAACCCTTTTTCCCTAGAGCATTAATTCTAATTTCTTCTAAAGAATTTAAGTTAGGACACTCTGATATTAAAAGACTAATGTCATTGGATAAATTTAAAATTTTATCTTTCAATTCAGCGATCATAATTGTTTAAAACCTGAAATTAAAGCAACAACAATAAATTAAATCTATTATTGATATAAGCTAAGATTACGCAGCTGCTAACTTTGCTTTGGATACCAGTTCTTCAAAAGCAAGAGGTTCATGCACGGCTATATCAGCTAAAATTTTTCTGTCTATATCTATGCCAGCTAACTTAAGACCATTCATAAATTTAGAGTAATTTAAACCATATAATCGAGAACCAGCGTTAATCCTTTGAATCCAGAGACCTCTGAACATTCTTTTCTTGTTTCTACGGTCTCTATACGCGTATTGACTTGCTTTTTCAACAGCTTGTGTGGCAACAGTAAAAAGGTTTTTTCTGGCACCATAATAGCCTTTGGCAGCTTTTGTTACTTTCTTGTGTCTAGCATGAGTTGTTACACCTCTTTTTACTCTAGCCATTGAGATTCTCCTTGTTTACGCGTACGGAATGAACTGTTTAACTATTTTTGCGTCACAGTCCTGTAGTATCATTGTTCCACGAGCTTGACGTTTCATTTTTTGAGATCTTTTTCTTAAATTATGACTTAAAAAAGCTGGACTTCCTTTAACTTTTCCACTTGCTGTAAGGCTAAATCTTTTCTTTGCACCGCTTTTTGTTTTTAATTTTGGCATTTTATTCTCTTTAATCATAAATATAATATTACATCAAATGCTTATACATAAGCATTACTAAGTTATCAACCCTAAGTTGAATATATTTGAATTAAATTTTTAAAATTTTATTTTGGCGCTAATATCATAACCATTTGCCTACCTTCAAGCTTAGGCATAGTTTCAATTTTACATAATTCTTCAGTATCTTCTTTAACTCTATCTAAAACTGTAACTCCAAGGGCTTGATGAGTCATTTCACGTCCCCTGAACCTAAGCGTTATCTTTACTTTATCACCATTATCTATAAATTTTTTTACCTGTTTCATTTTTACAGTAAAATCATTATTATCTATGTTAGGTCTTAACTTTATCTCTTTAACTTCAATAATTTTCTGTTTTTTTCTAGCTTCATTTTTTCTTTTTTGAGCTTCATATTTAAATTTACCATAATCTAAAATTTTACAAACTGGAGGATCTACATTTGGTTGAATTTCAACTAGATCTAAACTTTCATCTTCTGCTATCTTTAAAGCTTCGCTGATTGGTATAACACCAAGCTGTTCTCCATCTGCTCCAATACAACGCACACTATCAGCTCTAATTGACTCATTTATTCTTGGACCATCCTGACTTGGTGGTGTATTATTTAATCCAACTATATGAAAATCTCCATTAATGTTTAATTTTCAAATACTATTACAACATTTTTAATAAATTTGTTAATAAATTTCGAAAAATATAGTTAACAAAGCAACAATTTTTTTTTGTACCTATAATACCTAATTACTAAACCTTTATTTTCTTGCTCTTGTTAACCTCAAGTTTTGGACCATAAAATGTACCTTCACAAGGATTCAAATTGTAGCTAATACCTGCAGCATCTGTTGCTAATACATGTGCTTTTTCAGATTTATCCAATGTAATATCAACATATAATGAATACAGTTTTTTTAGTTGACCTAAACACAGAGTGTTATAATGTTACTCATCTTTTCAATCAATATATTTATGAGCACAAGCAGAGAAAATTAATGAGAATTCAATTACAGTTCGACATAGTCATAAAAAAAGAGAGCCAGTAATATGATCACAATCACACTCCCTAATGGCAACACCCTTGAATTTCCTGCTGGAGCAACGAGTCTGGAAGTTGTAAAAAGCATTTCAAAATCCTTGACCAAAGCTGCAATTGCTGTTGATCTGGATAACCAACTTCATGACCTGTCTTTTGCCATAGAACAAAATTGCACGATGAACATCATTAAACGCGATGATGATAGGGCTTTAGAACTGATCCGACACGATGCAGCGCACGTGATGGCCTAAGCGGTACAAGAACTATTTCCAGGAACACAAGTGACAATCGGCCCAGCAATTGAAAACGGGTTTTATTATGATTTCTACCGTGAAGAGCCTTTTTCAGCGGAAGATCTACCTAAAATCGAAAAAAAAATGCGTAAGATCATTGAACAAAACCAGCCTTTTATCCCTGAGATTTGGAGCCGCAGGGAGGCTATTGAATTTTTCAAAAACAAAGGCGAACACTTCAAGGTTGAACTCATCGAAGATCTTCCTGAAGATGAAACCATTACAATTTATAAGCAAGGCAAATGGCTTGATTTATGCCGAGGGCCACATATGCCCAGCACAAAACATATTGGAACAGCCTTCAAACTGATGAAAGTTGCCGGCGCCTACTGGCGCGGCGATTCCAGCAAGCCTATGCTCAGCCGCATTTATGGAACGGCCTGGCGTACTCAAGAAGAGCTCGATAACCATTTACACCAGCTTGAAGAAGCAGAAAAGCGCGACCACCGAAAACTGGGCAAAGAAATGGAATTATTTCATTTTCAAGATGAAGCACCAGGCCAAGTTTTCTGGCACCACAAAGGCTGGACGATCTACAAAGAGCTTCTAAACTATATGAGTCGTAAGGTCCGGAATCATAACTACATCGAGGTAAATACTCCGCAAATGCTAGATTCACGTTTCTGGCAAGCCTCAGGCCACTGGGAAAAATACCGTGAAAATATGTTTATTATCAATGACGACAGCCAAGGTAAAAAGGACAAAAACCCTTATGCTTTGAAACCAATGAGTTGCCCCGGTAATGCACAGCTTTATAATTACGGCGTAAAATCCTACCGCGACCTTCCTATCCGCATGGCGGAATTCGGAAGCGTGTTCCGGCAGGAGGCCTCCGGCGCGCGCCATGGCCTTATGCGTGTTCAAGCCTTCACGCAGGATGATGCACATATTTTCTGTACAGATGAGCAGCTTGAGGATGAAGTCATTGCAATGTGCGATCTCATCAAAGAAGTTTATACCGATCTTGGCATGGCTAAAAACATCATGATCAATTTCTCAACGCGCCCAGAAGAACGTATTGGGTCGGATGAAGACTGGGATCGTGCTGAGGAAGCATTGCAAAAAGTACTGGAACGTATCGGCATGAAATGGGTGCTTAATGCCGGAGATGGGGCGTTTTATGCACCAAAGCTTGATTTTATTCTCACTGATGCAATTGGTCGTGAGTGGCAATGCGGTACCATTCAAGTTGATATGAATATGCCAACCCGTCTTGAGATGAGCTATATAGGTGAAGATGGCCAACGCCATACTCCTCACATGATCCACCGCGCTATTCTTGGCTCTGTTGAGCGTTTTATCGGCGTTTTGATTGAACATTATGCTGGAAAATTTCCACTCTGGCTTGCACCAGTACAAGTTGTTGTGGCTACCATCACCGGGGACACTGAAGGCTATGCTTATAAAGTGAAAGATGCTCTAATAAAAGTTGGTATTCGAGCTGAACTAGATATACGCAACGAAAAAGTCGGTTATAAAGTGCGGGAGCATTCCACCAAAAAAGTGCCTGTTATTTTCGTATTGGGCAAAAAAGAAAGCTCAGAGAATAGCGTGGCCATTCGCCGTCTTGGTTCTCAGGAGAATGAAACTATGAGCATGAAAGATGCTATAGCTGCAATTAAAGATGAAGCAACGCCACCTGTTTAAAACAAGGAAGCGACTATAATCAATCAAATTATAGTTGTTTTACACCACTAACGGTTAGTCTTATATTCTGCAATACATTGTTTATATAATGATAAAGTAAGATTGCACATTCTATTATGACTGAAATTTTTAGACACAAATTTTTTTGAATAGTCTCCCATTTTTTCTTTTTTAATTGCTTTCAAATTAAGAGCTAATGAAATATTTTCTGCTAAACTTTCAATTTTTAAAGGCTCAGCCAAAAATCCAGTTTTTCCATTAATTATTGTCTCTGAAGCACCTCCGTGATTAAAAGCAATAGGTATTTTACCTAAAGCTTGTGCTTCTAGGATTACTCTGCCAAATGGTTCAGGGGTCAAAGATGGCATCACCACTATATCACCTAAAATCATTGCAGCTTGAATATCTCTAGTTGATTTTAATAATTTAACTTTAGCTTCTAATTTTAACCTAATGATTTTATCAATTAATATTTTTTGAAACTTTGTACTACCGTCACCTGCTCCTATCAACACACATTGAAAGTCTTCTTTAACCTTAGACAGAGCAGTTATTAACACACTGTATCCCTTCCACATAGCAGGACGTGAAGCCATTACAATAACAGGAACATTATCTCTTAAATTTAATATTTTTGATTGGGAAATTATCCTGCCAGCTTTTATGTTATTTGGATTGAATAACTCTAAGTCTACTCCTCTATGAATAACATTGATTTTGTGACCTACTTTGGGAAAAACAGTTTTAATACTTTTTTCTATATGCTTTGATATAGCAATAACAGCATCTCCCTTAGTTAAAACACTATTATAAATTTTTTTAAAAATGTTTGTTCTTCTAAATCTCATATGAACAGAGGTAATAACAGGAATATCTAATATTGAACCTAAAGGAAAAGCAATCCAGGCTGGCGCTCTTGAACAAAGATGTAACAAATCAACTTTTTCTTCTTCTAATATCACTTTTAACTGATTTCTTATTTTTACCCACCTTAAAGGGTTTTTAGAATGCACATCTAGTTTGTAGTGAATGGCGCCATTTCTTCTTAACTGTGATTCAAAATGTCCACCTGAAGAAACCACAATTGATCTAAAGTTATTTTCTGTCAATGCTTTAGATATTTCAACAACTCCCCTTTCAACGCCACCAGTATTTAATGCTGGTAATATTTGGGCTATGGTATATTTATTTTTACTCATCTTATTAACCTTAAATCGAATGGATTTTTAATGACAGACTTTATAGAAACTCCACATGGTAGCAAAATAGCATACAACCAGAGCATCGGAAAAGAAAATAGTATCGTCTTTCTAAGTGGTTTTGGGTCGGACATGCAAGGTAAAAAAGCACTTTTTATTGAAAAATGGGCAAAAGATTGCAATCACAGCTTTCTTAGATTTGATTATTCAGGTCATGGACTTTCTTCTAATAACTTAAATAACACCTGTTTTACAGATTGGTATAAAGATGCAGAATTTTTGATAAAAAAACTTACTAAAGGTAAACAAATATTAATAGGTTCTTCTATGGGCGGATGGGTAATGTTGATGTTATCAAAGCTTTTGCCTCAAAAAGTGTCAGCAATGATTGGTTTAGCTCCTGCTCCGGATTTTCCTCAAAACTTAATTTGGCAAAACATGAACACAACACAAAAAAGACAACTTGTAACGAATAAAAATATTAATTTTATTGATGCCAATGAAATAAATCATTTTTTTTCTTACAAATTAATAAAAGATAGCTTTAAAAATTTAACTTTATCTGAAGACATTTTATTCAAAGGACCTGTTCATTTATACCACGGCATGAAGGATGAAGATGTTCCATATGGTATGAGTATAAAAATTTTAGAAAAAATTAAAGGTTCTCAAAATGTCAGTTTATTATTAGATAAAGAAGCAGGCCATAGACTATCTGAAGAGAACCAATTAGATATGATTATTGATATAATAAAAAAAACATTAAAAGAAATCTAGTTTTATAATTATTCTATATAAATCTAATAACGCTAATCTCGAACATAAATAAAAGCTGTAAAGGGTAAGTTCTATTTTATTAGAGGTAATAATTTAGAATTTTTTTCTAATAAACTAGCAGAATTGTATTTTAACTCACAAATTAGTAAACCATCATAAGATAAAGGTCCTGGTATCGAAATATCCAGCCCTTTATTGATTAGTTTATCAAACCCAAATTCTTTATAATAGTGATATTCCCCTGAAACGAAACAAATTGTTTCATTGTTTAATTTAGCTTTCTCAAGTCCTATCTGAATTAATTTCTTACCAAAACCATATCCTTGAAATTTTTTATCAACAGCTAGAGGTCCTAATAATAAACAATCTATTTTTTTAATAAGAACTCTATAGAAGTTTATTGTTCCAATTACTTTAGATGGATCTTCTTCAAAACATGATATAAGTGATAGTTCTTCAATAGGAGATGATTTCCTATACATATAAACTGTTCTATTTAACCTAGATGGACCAAAACAAGCATCTAATATACTTAATTTTTGTGAATAATCAGAATTGATTTCATTTCTTATTTTAATATTAGTCATTACACAAACTATCTTTTAAGACTTATCACAAAAAATACTATTTATATGTAACTATAATTAAATCAATAAAAAAAGATTGAATTATTTAGGTAGTTCAGATTTTCCCATAAGATATTCATCTATTGAATAAGCACATTGTCTGCCTTCTTTAATTGCCCATACAACTAAGGATTGACCACGTCTTGAGTCACCTGCAGCAAAAAACTTATCTATAGATGTTTTATATTTAACTTCGTCAGCCTCTAGATTCCCTGAGGAGGTTAATTTAACGCCTAGCTCTTTAATCAAACCTTCATGAATTGGATGAACAAAACCCATGGCTAACAAAACAAGATCTGCTTCAAATGAAAATTCTGAACCCGTAATCTCAGACATTGTCATTTTCCCGTCATCATCTTTAGACCATTCTACATTTACACAGTTTAGCTTAGTTACTTTGCCATCATTACCATCAAAAGATTTAGTTAAAACCGACCAATTTCTTTCACATCCTTCTTGGTGAGATGTTGAAGTTCTTAATTTCATTGGCCAATTTGGCCATGTCAAAGCTTTATTTTCCTTCTCAGGAGGCTGATCAAGTAATTCTAATTGTGTAACCGATTTAGCGCCCTGCCGGTTCGATGTGCCAACGCAATCTGAACCCGTATCTCCTCCACCAATTACAAGAACATTTTTTCCTTTAGCGGAAATTTCGATATCGGCATTTACAATTTTTCCTGATACCCTGTCATTTTGTTGAGACAGAAATTCCATGGCAAAGTGAACCCCAGATAATTCTCTGCCTACAACGGGAAGATCTCTTGGGTGTTCAGATCCTCCACAAAAAGCAATTGCATCAAAATTTTTATTTAAACTTTCTATACTAATATTTTTGCCAACATGACTATTAACTCTAAACTCTACTCCTTCAGACTGCATTTGCGCCATTCTTCTATCAATTAGAGTTTTTTCCATTTTAAAGTCAGGAATTCCAATTCTGAGAAGTCCACCAATTCTCTCGTTTTTTTCGAATACAACTACAGCATGTCCTGCCCTTGCAAGTTGCTGTGCACAAGCAAGTCCGGATGGGCCTGATCCAATTACCGCAACTTTTTTATCTGTATGTTTTAATGATAATTGAGGTTTGATCCAACCCTCTTCCCAACCTCTATCTACTACGGAACATTCAATTGTTTTGATAGCCACAGGATTATCAGTAATATTTAATGTACAAGAAGATTCACATGGCGCAGGACATATTCTACCTGTAAATTCAGGGAAATTATTAGTGGAGTGCAATAAATCAAGTGCCTCTTTCCATTTTCCACTGTAAACCATGTCATTCCAATCAGGTATCAGATTATTAACCGGACAACCTTGATGACAATAAGGTATTCCACAATCCATACATCGAGCGCCCTGCTTAGATACTTCTTTAGGATCCAAAGGAATCATAAATTCTTTAAAATGTTTAATTCTATCTTCAACCGTTTCGTAATCTCTTTCAACGCGGTCTAGTTCCATAAAACCTGTCGCTTTACCCATTTTATTCTCCAGCAATTTTATTTATCATTATTTTTTCTTTTCTTTCGTTTAAAGCTCTTTTGAATTCAAAAGGGGTGATTTTCACAAACAATGGCAAATATTTCTCCCAATTATTTAAAATCAGCTTTCCTTTTTCACTATTAGTAAATTTTACATGATTTTGAATAGTAATTTTTAAGCGTGATACATCAAAACTTAATAAATCATTGTTATATTCAATTTGTTTTTCATTTTGATTCAAAGATAATTCTGCCAGTGACTCAAGTTCAACCATTGATTTGTTACAATGAGATTCAAAAGTATTATCTTCATCTAGAATATAGGCAATACCACCTGACATGCCTGCTGCAAAATTTCTTCCTGTTTTTCCTAAAACAACAACAACTCCTCCAGTCATATACTCACAACCATGATCTCCACAACCTTCAACTACAGTTGTTGCTCCAGAATTTCGAACTGCAAAACGTTCGCCTACTATACCATTTAAATAACATTCACCTGATATAGCTCCATATAAAACTGTGTTACCTGCAATAATATTTTTTTCTGAAATAATTGAGCTTTTATTATGTTTGAAAACAGAAATTTTACCTCCTGACAGCCCTTTACCTACATAATCGTTAGCGTCTCCTTCAAGGTTAAAAGTGACACCCTTGGATAACCATGCACCAAAACTTTGCCCTGCACTACCTGTAAAATTCACATTAATGGTATTATGTGGAAGGCCTTCATGACCATGTTTTTTTGCTATTCTACCTGAAAGCATTGCTCCTACAGTTCTATTAATGTTTTGAATGTTAGATTTGATTTTTACAACTTGCTTCTCTTCAATTGCTCTTTTACTTTTCTCAATTAATATATTATCAAGCGCTTTTTCTAATTGATGATTTTGAGACTGACAATTGTAAAATTTTTCATTAGGAGCGGCTTCTAATGGCACAATTAATTTAGATAAATCTACGCCATGCGCTTTCCAATGTTGGTCAGCAGTTTCAAAGTTAAGCAACTCTCTTTTTCCAATAATTTCATTAAAACTTTTAAAGCCTAATTCTGCTAAAATTTCTCTTACTTCATTTGCAATAAATACGAAAAAATTTACAACATGATCAGGGGTTCCAGTAAAATTTTTCCTTAGCTCAGGATCTTGAGTTGCAACTCCAACTGGGCACGTATTTAAATGACATTTTCTCATCATTATACATCCTTCAGAAATAAGTGCAGCCGTAGCAAAACCAAATTCATCAGCACCAAGTAATCCACCTATAACAACGTCTCGTCCTGTTCTTAAGCCTCCATCAACTTGTACGGCTATTCTTTCTCTTAGATTATTCATAACAAGTGTCTGATGTGCTTCGGCCAAACCAGTTTCCCATGGACCGCCTGCATTTAATAAAGATGTAATTGGACTTGCCCCAGTACCACCATCATGCCCTGAAATAGTTACATGGTCAGCATAAGCTTTACTTACACCAGCAGCAACTGTGCCAACACCAATTTCGGATACTAACTTTACAGAAACTCTAGCCTCTGGATTTACATTTTTCAAGTCATGAATTAATTGAGCAAGATCCTCAATAGAATAAATATCGTGATGGGGAGGTGGTGATATTAATCCAACCCCGGGTGTTGAATGTCTAATTTTAGCTATAAAATCATTAACTTTATCACCAGGTAATTGTCCACCTTCACCTGGCTTCGCACCTTGAGCCATTTTAATTTGAATATCTGTGGCATTAGACAAGTATTCTGTCGTAACTCCAAATCTGCCAGAGGCTACTTGTTTAATTCTAGAGTTCATTGAATCACCATTAGCCATAGGTTTAAATCTGGATGATTCTTCTCCACCTTCTCCTGTATTTGATCTGCCACCTAAACGGTTCATGGCAATAGCCAAAGTAGTGTGAGCTTCAGTAGAAATAGACCCTAAAGACATAGCACCTGTAGCAAATCTTTTTACAATTTCAGCTACAGGCTCAACTTCATCAATACTGATAGGCTCTAAGTTGGAATTGAAATTGAAAAGTCCTCTCAAATTTTTAAGTTTGACTGACTGATCATTGATTTTTTTGGAATATTTTTTAAATGTTTTATAATCTGCACTTCTTACGGCATGCTGCAAAGCTCCAATTGTTTCTGGAGTCCAAACATGTTCTTCACCTCTTAATCTAAAACTTAAATCTCCTCCAACATCTAGATCATTTCTTAATAATGGTGAATCTCCAAAGGCTAGATCATGTCTTTTTTCTGTTTCTGATTGTATTTCTTCAATACTAATACCTTCAACTTTTGATGAAGTTCCACAGAAATAGTTATCTATGAGCTCTGCTGAAAGCCCTACGGCATCAAAAATTTGTGCCCCACAGTAAGATTGGTAAGTCGAAATACCCATTTTCGACATAACCTTTAACATACCTTTTGTTACGGCTTTTACGTATTTTATATGAGCTTCATTTTCGTTAACATCTATCTCATTCTTTTCAACAATATCAGAAAGTGAATAAAATGCTAAGTAAGGATTAATCGCTTCTGCTCCATAACCTGCCAACAAACATAAATCATGAACTCTTCTAGCTTCACCAGTCTCAACTACTATGCCTACTTCAGTCCTAAGTCCTTTCTTTATAAGGTGATGATGAATTGCACTTGTTGCTAATAATGCAGGAATGGCAATATGTTCTTTATCAACGTTTCTGTCAGAAAGAATTATAATATTATAACCATTTTCACGGACAACTTTTTCAGCTTTGGCACAAAGTTTAGAGACTATATCTTTTAAGTCGTTCTTCTTATCATTATCTTTTCTGTAACATATATCTAAGGTATATGTTTTAAAAGATCCATCTAGGTGATTTTCAATCCTTCGTATTCTCTCTAAATCCATATTTGTAAGGATAGGTTGATCAACTTCTAAACGTTTTTGTTTTCCACCAGACTTTAGGTCTAATAAGTTGGGTCTCGGCCCAATAAAACTTACCAAAGACATTACCAATTCTTCTCTTATTGGATCAATTGGGGGGTTAGTAACTTGAGCAAAGTTTTGGAAAAAATAATCATATAAAAGTCTATTTTTATCTGACAAAGTTGCTAAGGGAATGTCACGACCCATAGATCCAATTGGATCTTGACCCTGCACTATCATTGGCTCTAAAAAAAACTTAAGGTCTTCTTTATTATAACCAAAAGCTTGTTGCAAATCCAACAAAACAGAAGATTCAGGGGTCATTGGGCTAATTTCTGACGGCAAAGATGATAAATTGATTTGAGTATTATTTAACCATTCTTGATAAGGATGAGAATTCGTGAGTTCATCTTTGAGTTCTTCATCAGAAATAATTCTTTGTTGTTCTAAATCAACTAAAAGCATCTTTCCTGGCTGAAGACGCCATTTATTTACTATTTTTTCTTCAGGTATGTCAGGTAAAACTCCAACTTCAGAAGACATAATAACTAAATCATCACTGGTTACTACATACCTCGCTGGTCTTAAACCGTTTCTATCAAGTGTTGCAGCTATTTGTATTCCATCAGTAAATGCCATTGCAGCAGGTCCGTCCCACGGCTCCATCAAAGCTGAATAATACTCATAGAATGATTTTCTATTATCATCCATCAGATCATTATCTTTCCAGGCTTCTGGTATCATTAACATCATTGCATGCGGAAGAGAATATCCACCCATGACTAGCAGTTCTAATGCATTATCAAAAGTTGAAGAATCTGATGGGGACTCTTCAATAATAGGCCACAATTTTTTCAAGTCATCTTTAAGAACTTCTGATGTCATATTGTGTTTTCTGGAATTCATCCAGTTTATGTTACCTTTTACAGTATTTATTTCACCATTGTGACATAAATATCTAAAGGGTTGCGCAAGCCTCCAAGAGGGAAACGTATTGGTTGAAAATCTTTGATGAAATAAAGCTATCGCTGTTTTAAAATTTGAGTCTTGGAAATCAATATAAAATTTTGACAAATTTGGGGCTAAAACCATACCCTTAAAAATGATTGTTCTTGACGAAAGTGATACAATATAAAAGTCATCCCAATCTTCAATTTTTTTACTATGTAGTAAAAAATGCGCTTGTTTTCTAATAACGTACAATTTCCTTTGGAATTGTTTCTCATCCTTACAATTAGAACCTTTTTGAATAAAGAATTGTTTAATTAATGGTGCATTATGTTTAACTGTTTCTCCAAGGACAATGTCATCAATTGGTACATCTCTCCATCCTATAAATATTTGTCCTTCGTTAGAAATAGTTTGCTCAATAGCTTTTTTCGCTAAATCAGCTCTAGTTTTATCCTGTGGAAAAAAAACCATTCCAACACCATAATCTCCAATCTTAGGAAGAGTAATATCATTTCTAGCAAAATCAGCTCTAAAAAATTGATCAGGTATTTGAATCAATATTCCAGCACCATCACCTGCAAGTGGATCAGCCCCCACTGCTCCTCTATGATCAAGATTATGAACAATCTCAAGGGCTTGATGAACTATTTCGTGCTTAGGTTCATTTTTAATATTTGCTATAAAACCAAAACCACAATTTTCGTGCTCATTTTTTGGGTCGTATAGGCCATACTCTTCAGGAAAACCCATTTTATTAAACTTATTTTTTGACATCTATATTCCTCTGAGCATATTTACATTTTAGTAAATAATTATTTATTACACAAAATTTGAACTATTTAATTCTATCAAATGGAAAAGCAAATTAATTCATTTATTAGTGATTGTAAAATATATCATCATATAACAGGTATGCATTAAATGCATTTCAAAAATGATTAACACATTAATTAATGGCTTCCGCTTCTTTTAACATAAAATTTTTAAAAGCATTAATCCTGGCATCATTTCTTAATTCATAATTAAAACACAATGAAATTGACATTTCTGGCCCTTCTAATTGTGATAAAATTTCTTTAAGAGCAATCATTTCAAATTCCATCCAATCAGGTAACGAGGCAATTCCCATTCCTACTTCAGTAGCTTTGGCTATTCCATATATGCTAGAAACCTCAAAAACTGGTTTTCTTGGCCTTTTATTTTCTTTACCTATAGTTAATAACCAGTTTAATCTATACCTATCTAAAGGTGGCTGTGCATCTTCTCCATAAGAAATAATTTTATGATTATCTAATTCACTACTTGTCTTAGGATATCCATTTTTCGAAATGTAATCATCTGATGCAAATATTTTGTACTTACAGTTTGCTAACTTAATTTGAATATCATCCTGTGATACGCTCGGCGTCATTCTTACCTCCACATCAGAATTAAAGTTAGTGACCCTAGGTTCTGAATCTCTTAGGCTAAGAGCTACATTAATGTCAGGATATAAAGATTTAAATTTTGACATTCTAGGCGCAACCCACAACGCACCAAAAGCATTTGTTGCTGTTATATTTAATCTACCAGATGGCACATCCATATCTTCTAAAAGTTGATTATGCGTTTTACTAATGTCAGATGCCAAAATTTCTACAGAAGACGAAAGACGCATACCAGCTTTAGTCAATGAAATTCCATCTGAATTTCTTAAAAATAATTTTACACCTAACTCATTTTCTAAAGCTTTCATCTGCCTGCTCAAAGCAGATTGACTTACATGTAAAATATAAGATGCTTCAGTAATATTCCTTGTTTGAGCAACAATATTAAATAAACGTAATCTATCCCATTTCATAGAACCACCTCAAAATTATTACGATATTTAAATTAGTAGACATCTAAAAGATATCTTTTTTCCTTTTTAAGATTTTTTATATAATCCACAGATACTTCATAGGAACAGTCTAACTGTGATCTGATTATTTTGTGCAACATCGAGTCTACATCTTTAGCCATTTTATGTGCATCTCCACATACATATAAATAGGCACCGTTTTCAATCCATTGAAAAAAATCTGATCTTTCATCATACATTTTATCTTGCACATAAATTTTTTCTTTCTGATCTCTTGAAAATGCTAAATTTAACTTTTGTAAAATATTATCTTTCTTCATTAGTTTAATATGGTCGCAATAAAGGTAATCATTCATTTGTGTTTGGGCTCCAAAAAAAAGCCAATTTTTTCCAATGCTTCTATTTGCTTTTCTTTCTTGTAAAAATGATATGAATGGTGCAACACCAGTTCCAGGACCAATCATTATTATTGATTTTTTTTGATCTATTGGAAGTCTGAACGATTTATTAGGTATTAAAAAAATTTTAATTTTTGAACCTTTGAAACATTTGTCTGATAAAAAAGTAGAGCATACCCCTCCATAACTTCGTGAATCATTTCGCCACCGCTCTGTAGAAACAGTCAAGTGAATTTGATTAGGATATACTAAAGAGCTTGAGGAAATTGAATAAGCTCGATGTTGAATAGGTTTCAAAAGAGTTAAAAAAATATTTAAATCTATCTTCAAGCTCTTGTCTAAATTCATAAAATCCAAGATATCTTTTCCATATTTAAATTTCGCTAGTGCTTCTTTATCATGTCTTAAAATAACATCATTAAGTTTTTGGTGTAGCGTGTTTTCATTAATGAAGTGGATCAATCTATTTGTAGGGGTTAAAATTTCATAATCATTCTCTAACAAATCAAATAAAGAACTATTATATCCATCAGGTATAGCTGATGGAGAAGCATCAAGCCTAGATATTATAGAATTTATTAATTCATGATTGTTTTTGGGTATCACTCCTAAGCTGTCACCTGGTTCATATTTTATTTTACTATTACCAAGATCAATTTCATAATGTCGTATTTCTCTATTTGATTTCTCACCAGACAAGAGTTGACACTCATATATTTCTGCTAAATATGGGTTTTTTCTGTTCCAAATCATTATTAAAATAACTCAAAAAAGTACAAAGTTTCATTATTTAATTATATTATAATTATGAATTTTTTATTAGATTATAGCAATATTTAAGTCTAATAATGATTTAAAATATATTTGTAGAGTTTTGATTGATGTGGGAAATAATTGTAATATTGTCAATGATACAAGGAATTACGGAGTTTCTTCCTATTTCTTCAAGTGCTCACTTGATATTATTCCCCAAGTTTTTTACTGATATCACAACAAATAGAGGCTTTGATGTTGCTTTACATTTTGGAACTCTTTTAGCAGTCATAATATATTTAAAAAAAGATATTTTAAAGATATTTTTAGAAACTATATCTCCTGATAGAGATAATTATAGGGGTTTTATTGATTTTAAAAATTTAATTATAAGTACCGTACCTATTGTTATTATAGGTTTTTTAGTAAATTTTTTTGATATAAATATAATCCGCAACCTTGAAATTATTGGTTGGTCCACGCTAGTTTTTGGAGTTTTGTTAGGACTTGCAGATAAAAATCTTAGAGTTAGAAAATTAATTGACAACTTAAATTTAAAAGATGCATTAATTTTAGGATTAGCTCAAACTTTAGCAATAATTCCTGGAACAAGCCGATCAGGAATTGTTATAACCGCTGGCCTTTTAAGGGGATTTAGTCGTTATGATGCATCTAAATATTCATTATTATTATCAATACCAGTTATCATTGCAGCCACTACTCTTGAAACAATCACTTTATACAATGAATCAGGTGTTTTTGTTACTAAGCAAATGCTTCTGGGTATTTTAATTAGCTTTATTACAGCTTACTTAACAATCAATTTTTTTATGAAATGGATAAGTGGAGCTTCGCTAAAAATCTTTGTCACTTATAGAATTATATTAGGAATAACAATCTTATTATATGCTTACTTTTAATAAATTTTAATTTTTGTAAATTTTTGTTAATTCCTTTTTCATGCTTGTGGCTTTTATGTTTAAAGCCTCTAAACCAGGATGATTTCCATTTAAGATATTATCTTTCCTTAAAAGCTTCATCTGATCTACGGTAAATGGTGGTTTAGGTAAAAGTTGAAGAAAAAATGCAGGAAAAATCATAAGGTTAGGACTTAAAGGTATTAACAACCTTTTTATATTTTTGATATCAAGTAATATTTTCAACAATTCTTCAAAAGTATATACAAATTTTCCACCTATTTCGAAAATATTACCTTTTATATCTTTATTTGAAAGTAATTTAATTATCGCTAAAACAACATCATCAACGAATATAGGCTGAAATCTTGTGTTTTTAGATATTAAAGGTAAGGCCGGAGAAATTGATGACATTTTAGAGAATTGACCAAAAAAGTTATCACCTTTTCCAAATAATAAAGAAGGTCTTAATATTTTTGCTTTTGGAAAATTTTCTAATAACCTTTTATCCCCAATAGCCTTACTTCTTGAGTATTTGCTATCTGAAAACTCTGAAACACCCAAAGCTGAAACATGAACAAATGTTTCAATATTATTTTTTAAACATAATTCACCCAAGATAGAAGGAAGCTCAGAGTGAACCCGATCGAAGTCACCAGCCCTGTTTTCATAAAGAATACCACATAAGTTAATAACGCAGTTTACTTCTTTCAAAATTTTTTCAATAATTTTTGAATCAGTCCCTATCCAATCAAATATTTTTATATTTATATTAGAGTTATATTTCTGGAGATCTTTACGTGTCCGACTGTTTCGGGCTAGTAAATAGATTTGTAAATTATCATTTAACAACGAAGAAATTAATTTATTTCCTAGAAAACCAGTCCCCCCAAGTACAAGTATTTTTTTGTTTTTAATTGAACGCACTGATCTTACCTTCATAAATTGTTTCAAGTATAAAAATATATAGATGATTTGTTATCATAATATGATATTATAACATTTATATTTTTTTTAAAGTGTTGCGTGTAATAAATGACTTATTTTCTTCATCAAAATGACATTCCGTCAGACATAAGCTTTGGTAGTGTTATAGCTATAGATACCGAAACAATGGGACTAAACTTACAAAGAGATCGTCTTTGCTTGGTTCAGTTGTCAAGTGGAGACGGAAATGCTCACCTTATACAAATCACAACAGAGGCCATTAAAAAAAAGGAAAGTTTTTCAAATTTAAAAAAAATATTCAGAGATAATAAATCAATTAAATTATTTCATTTTGCTAGATTTGATATTGCTGCTATTGAAAAAAATATATGCGAAATCAATGGTTTAATATATTGCACCAAAATAGCTTCAAAGCTAACAAGGACTTTTGGTGCCAGACATGGCCTAGCTGATTTATGTAGAGATTTACTTGGATTTGAATTAGACAAACAAAATCAAACCTCTGATTGGGGAGCTAAATCGTTAAATCCATCACAATTAAAATATGCTGCCTCCGATGTTTTATATCTTCACCAAATTAAGGAAAAGTTAGATTTACTTCTCCAACGTGAAAATAGAGAAGATTTAGCTAAGTTTTGTTTTGATTTTTTAAAAACAAGATCAAAATTAGATTTAACTGGGTTTGATAATTTAGATATTTTTTCTCATTAATTATTGATTATTTTAGAGAAGTTTTTATAAGAAATGTTTAGACTGATTAATAAGAAATTTATCTTTGCTTCATTAATCATGACTTTAGTTTTAATCTTTATAATTAATATTTTTGTAAGTGAAGTTTTTAAAACAACTGATAAAACTATAGTCAAAACAAAAAAAGAAAACTCAGATAAAATTAGTGGAGTAAGAATTCACCAAAAGAGTAAAAGAGGTGAAAAATTTTTAATAGTAGCTGAAACTCTCAAAGAGAGTAAAACTGAAGCTAATAAAGTTATTTTAGAAAACTCTCTAACTACAATTGATAAAAACGGTATTTTAACAAAAATTGTTGCAGGTCATGCTATAGTATCAAATAATTATGAAAACTTTAATTTTTCAGAGAAAGTAAAGATTATAAAAAAGTCAAGAAATTTTGTTTTAGAAACAAAAACCCTGGTTGGGACTTTAAAAAAAGGCAATTTTTCAACAGTTGACAAAGTTAAAATTATTTCAGGAAATACTAAAATTAATGGAAATGGTTTAGATTTAAGGAAGAATGGGGAATATATTAGAATTAAAGGAAAAGCAGTTTTGACTATGCTTTTATCAAGAAAAAATGAAACCTAAAAAAATTTATCTTTTAATATTTTATTTAGTATTCTCTTTATGCCCATATCTTGCCTTATCAAAAGAGGATCAAAAAGAAAAATTATCTAAACTTACAGTAGAAGCAGATGAATCTCTCGAATGGTTTGAGAAAGAAAAGTATTACTTAGCAAAAGGGAATGTAATATTAAGAAAAGACGGACTAATACTAAAAGCAAATCTTGTTAAAGCTCTATATATAGAAGAAAATGGCGAAAATAAACTAACAAAAATAACTGCTAAAACAAATGTTATACTAACAAAAGGTAAAGCTAAAGCAACAGGGCAATTTATGACATATGATCTTAATTCTAAAATTGCATTGATAACTGGGCCATTTCAAACTTTTTCATCTCCGTCAGGACATATTGAGTCTTCAAAAATGATTACATTTAATGATTTAAGTAAAAAAGCTGAAGCTAGTGGGAATGTAAAAATCACTTTACCAAATAAAACAACAATATTTGGAGAAAACGTTAAAGCAGACTTTACAGGCAAAGAACAATCTTTAAAAAAAGCTACTGCCAAGGGAAATGTAATTATTGAAAATGTAAAAAAAGGACAAAAATCAAAAGCTGATTTAGGGGTTTATAACTCTTTGGATGAAATCATAAAACTTACAGGAAACGTTGTTATAATTAATAAAAAATCAATTATTAGAGGTTCTAGGGGAATAACAAACCTTAAATCTGGCATAAGCAACATAATTGGAGATCGAAAAAAAGGACAACGTGTAAAGGGAGTGTTTTCACCCACCAAAAATAAAGTTAAGGGAGATTAAACTGAGTACAATAAAAGAAGAATTAGAAAGATTAAAGGCATATTCATCAAGCAATATTTCCCCTGATGAACGTCAAATACAATTAAAAAATGGCTTATTAATCAATTCTATTTCAAAAACTTATGATAAGAAGCTTGTGGTTAATCAAGTTACTATGAATCTTGAAAAAGGAGAAGCTGTAGGTCTCCTAGGTCCTAATGGAGCGGGTAAAACTACGTGTTTTTATATGATAGCAGGTTTAATAAATTGTGATAAAGGAGACATTTTACTTAACAAATCTAGTATAAGCCACTTGCCGATGCATATCCGTGCAAGAAAAGGAATTGGATATCTACCACAAGAATCATCTATATTCAAAGGCTTAACTGTTGAAGAAAACATATTATCTATTCTAGAAATTTTGAATGTTACAACGAATGAAAAATATGAAATATTAGAAGTTCTAATGGCAGAGTTTAATATTAATCATATAAGAAATTCATATGGTGCAACCTTATCTGGTGGAGAAAGAAGACGTGTTGAAATTGCAAGAGCCCTGGCAACAAATCCTAGTTATATTTTGCTAGATGAACCACTTGCTGGCATAGACCCCATTGCAGTTAATGATATTAAAAATTTAATTAATAAATTGAAATCTAAAAATATAGGAGTCTTAATTACAGATCATAATGTAAGAGAAACATTAGATATAGTTGATAGAGCTTATATACTATTTAATGGATCAGTGATAATGACAGGCACTCCAAGCCAAGTAAAAGCTGATAGAAGAGTAAGAGATGTTTATCTTGGAAATAGTTTTTTTTAATCTCAAATTTTATTAAATATGTTCTTGACTGATTTGTTTGATGGTACTATCAACACACACTTATTTAATTTTGGTAAGTTTTTATAGGTTATATAAATGAATATCAATGATATCTTGTCAGAGGAATCAATTTTAGTTGATTTTAAAGCTTCAAGTAAAAAACATGTCCTTGACGCCTTGAGTAAATTAGCTGAAAGAAAAATTAAAGTTAGCTACCAAACAATTTTAGATAATTTAATAAAGAGGGAAAAGCTTGGTTCAACAGCTGTTGGAAATGGGATAGCCATTCCCCACACAACCGAAAGTTCACTAGATAAACCAAAAGGTTTTTTAGCTATTTTGTCGAGTGGCCTCGAGTTCAATGCAAATGACGATCAGCCAGTAGACGTCATTTTTTTACTTTTAGCACCTACTAATAACGGTTCGGAACACTTGCAAGCACTTGCTCTTGTATCGAGATTGCTAAAAAAAGATGAGCTCATTACCAAGTTAAGAGGGTGTAAGACTAGTCAAAGTGCAATAGCTGTAATTTCACAAACCATTCAAGATGAAGCTGCTTAAATCATTATTTGTTAACCTGATTTAAAATTGGCTTTTTATCTATAAAATTTAATATAGATTTGATTGCTTCTTCAGCTATGTCGTTAAAGCATTCATCTGTCCAACATAATGCGTGTGGAGTAATGACAACATTGCTAAAAGACAAAAGCTTACTATCTAATGAAATAGGTTCTGTATTTGTAACATCCAAACCTGCTCCAGAAATTGCTTTATTCTCTAATGCCTTTTCTAAATGCCTTTCATTGATAACTGGACCTCTTGAAAGGTTAAAAATATAAGCACTTTCTTTCATATTTGACAAAAATGTTTCGTTTATCATTCCTTTAGTGCTTTCATCAAGATTACAGAGAATCACAATAAAATCACATTTTGATGATAATTGATGTAAATCTGATTTTACAGCACCTTTTTCATGAATTTGCTGTTCCGACAAAAAAGGATCGTATGCTAAAATATTTTTAAAAAAAGGCTTCGAAAGCTTTATTGTTTCTGTACCTATGCTTCCAGCTCCAATAACACCCAGAGTTTTTTTTGAGAGACCAACGCCCATATTGTTAGTTCTCTCATTCCAATTTCCTTTTCGAACCAGTTTATCTTTAATTATCAATTTGCTTGCCATTGCAAATATCATTGTTAAAGCAGCAACTGCCACAGGTCTTCTCACGGCATTAGGCGTGTTAGTTACAACTATACCTTTCTCTTTCATAGCAGCTATGTCAACAGAATCAAAGCCTACACCAAAACGAGAAATTATTTTGAGTTTACAATTTTTATTTGAAACAGTTTCTAAATTAGCTTTTGGAAGATTAAGAAGTATAGCGTCAAATTGTGATGCCATTTTAGATGAAACTTCTGTAATAGACTTATCCATCCAAAAAAATTCAATATCTTTTCTTACTTTCAATAATTCTAGAGGAGCGTCTCCAAAACAAGGTTTATTTTCGCTATTCAGCAAATCACCAGAAATTCCAACTTTAAACATTTTAGATTCTCCATAAGGCTTTATTTTTTAGTTTAATAAATTCGATATTCCATCACCTAAAAGTTTCATTTCCGTTCCTACTGCAATTATATTAAAACCAAGATTAGAATACATTTCAAGCTCAGACTTACTATTAACCATTATACCAAGACTTTTATTGTTCGATTTTGCGGCAGATACAATTCTATTTATAGCATCTAAATAAATTGGAGATTTGAAATCTCCTGGTATTTCTAGAAAGTTTGTTAAATCAAAATGACCTACCCATAAACAATCAACACCATCAATTGAAGCTATTTCTTCTACATTTTTTAAACCTGAGCTAGTTTCGATTTGGATAATATTTATTAGTTTTTTATTAGCTTCTTGGATGTAAGATAATGGATTTTTATTCACATAATTATCATGGGCAAAACCAAATCCAGCCCCTCTCACACCTAAAGGTGGATATTTAGAAGATTGAACTATGGTTATTGCTTCTTCAGCACTATTAACCATAGGCGTCATTATACCAGCCGCTCCGAGGTCTAGAGCTCTAGTTATATAGTTATAACTTAATTCTGGTATTCTTATAAAAGGAAGTATCTTATTCGCGTTACTTATAGCCGCCAAATTTTTAAATTGCTCTAAGGAAAGTCCACCATGTTCCATATCAAATATTATAAAATCACATCCAGCATTTTTTAATATTAGAGGAATACCTGGGCTAAAAAATTCAAATATCATTGCACCACGTATTTGGTCTGAGTTTATAATTCTATTCTTAAAGTCCATAGCACTCTCCAAAACATCAAACAGACTAATATTATAATGTAAAGTTTAACTATGGAAAGTTAATTTATATATTTAATAACCTAGAGTTCTATCTACAGTATTTGGTGGAACAATGTTATTATCAATACATTTAATAGCGTTAGCTATTTGTTTAGCAGCAGTATCTGGATTAGTTTCAGCAGCAACATGAGGCCATAACCTAATATTGTCTTGTTTCCAAAAAGGATGGTTTTTAGGTAAAGGTTCATTCCTGTAGACATCTAAAACAGCATTCGAAATATGCCCTGATCTACAACTATCTAACAAATGATTTTCGTCAACATGCTCGCCTCTGCCAGCATTAATAAAACACGATCCTTTTTTCATGTTTATAAATTTATGTTTATTGAAGATATTTTCTGTTGACGGTGTAAGTGGAAGGAGACAAACGTGAATATCACTATTTGTGATTAATGCTTTAAAACCCTCACTTCCAGACAAACATGTAATTGTTTTAATTTTTTTTTTAGTTCTACTCCAACCTTGTACATTAAAACCCATGTAGCTAAGATCTTTCGCTACCACACTACCGATAGCTCCAATACCATAAACTCCAATTTTTAATGATAAAAAGTTTTTTTCATCTCTTGGTTTATATATTTTTGTATTTTCTTGACTAAAATATCCATAAGTTTCTCTTATAATATTTAATATGGATAACAAAACCCAATGGCTCATTGATTTAGCCATATAAGGATCAACTATCCTGACTACAGGAATATTTTCAGGAATTAAATTTCCATTTAATATGTGATCAACACCTTGACCTAAAGATATTAACCCTTTTATTCTAGTCATTTTATTTAAATAATTCAGAGGTGCTTTCCATAATAAAGCAACAGTTGCAAACTTTGCTTCTTCTGACAAAAGAGGCACCAACTTTAACGATGGGTAATAGAACTTTAATCTTTTACTCCAAGTGTTTTGAACCTCTATAGAAGTTCCTTTACTATAAAAAGCTACTATAGTCATTTTTGAAATTTCCAGTTTTAAAATAAATGGTGGAGCTAAGCGGGTTTGAACCGCTGACCTCTACACTGCCAGTGTAGCGCTCTCCCAGCTGAGC
>ERZ1047472.576-NODE-576-length-32231-cov-6.079065_pt1 | contig 32231 bp, 31 predicted proteins | sample MGYA00383095_ERZ1047472 | MGnify/ENA primary metagenome ERZ1047472 (study PRJEB29581, sample SAMEA5548365) | metagenome | biome: marine; feature: coastal; material: water | depth 1 m | study: Short-term variability in the microbial, nano- and picoplankton dynamics... | reverse complement strand
CGCTTTTATTTCTTTGAGTTCAGACAGCGTTTCCAACCCAGATAATCCAGGCATATTTTCATCTAAAAAGACAATGTCAAAATCATGATCTCTAATAAGATTAAGCGCTTCCGTTCCGCTTTGACAAGGGGTTATATTGTAGTTTTTTTGTTCTAAGAATATGATATGAGGTTTTAAGAACTCAATTTCATCATCGACCCATAAAATATTAATAGTACTCATGTATTATATGTTTAGTTAAGAATAGAAGTCCTTTCATTTTAGTACTTTTACGTCGTAAGGCTTTCAAAGAAAGTTTAAAATGTAAATTTAACACTATAAAGTTTGAATACGAACAACAAGCTTAAAATATTTAACGATCCAATTTACGGATTTATTACAATCCCAAACACATTAATTTTTGATTTAATTGCTCATAAGTATTTTCAGCGATTGCGCCGCATCTCTCAGATGGGATTGTCCTATTTGGTATACCCTGGTGCCCATCACACCCGATTTCATCATGCTTTAGGGTGCTTACATTTAATGCAAAATGCAGTTCGAATCTTAAGGTTTAAAGGGGTTCAAATTTCTGACTCCGAAGAAAACGGGTTATATATCGCCATTTTATTGCATGATATTGGACATGGACCCTTTAGCCATGCCATGGAACACAGCATTGTAGAAAATATTAGTCATGAGTCCATTTCATTAAAATTTATGGAAGCTTTAAATGTAGAATTTAAAGGTGCACTTGAAACCGCTATTTCAATGTTTAAAGGCGAGTATAGTCGTACGTTTTTTGGGCAACTTATTTCTGGGCAGTTAGATATTGATCGTTCCGATTACCTTAAAAGAGATAGTTTTTACACAGGGGTTTCAGAAGGAAATATTAATAGTGAACGCCTTATCTCGATGATGAATGTTGTGGATGATAAATTGGTTATTGAAGAAAAAGGCATTTATTCAATTGAAAAATTTTTAACTGCCAGACGTCTTATGTACTGGCAAGTATATCTTCATAAAACAAGTTTAGTGGCCGAACAAATACTAATGGGTATTTTGAGGCGCGCAAAAGAATTAACCCAAAAAGATGTGCAATTAGAAGCGAGTTCTGCCCTAAGCTTCTTTTTACATTCGGCCTCAAATCAAGCTAATTTTGATGAAACGGCTTTGAATCAATTTTCATTATTGGATGATTATGATTTAATGTCGGCTTTAAAATCATGGCAATTTCATGATGATTTTGTGTTAAGTCATCTTTCAAAAATGATCTTAAATAGAACTTTATTAAAAATAAAATTTAAAAACAACCCTGTTTCTGAAACAAAAGTGGAAGCATTGAAACAAGATTTAGCCTTAAAACATACGTTAAACACCAATGAAGCCTCTTACTTTGTATTTCATGGCCGTGTCGATAATTTAGCGTACAACCCCGAACAGGGAGGGCTTAAAATCCTATATAAAAACGGAAAAATTAAAGATATCTTAAAAGCATCCGATCACCTCTCATCGAAAGTACTGTCTAAAACAGTTTCAAAGTATTATATATGCTTTCCAAAGGATGTTCTTTGATATTTTTTTTTACTTTTGCAGTCAATGAAATTCACAGCAAGTCAAATAGCAGAGATATTAAATGGAGAAATTGTAGGGAACCCTGAAGTTGAAGTACATACGCTTTCTAAAATTGAGGAAGGCATTCCAGGATCACTTACATTTTTATCAAATCCAAAATACACCTCATTTATATATACGACCAAAGCTTCTATTGCGATTGTGAATCATGATTTTGTTTCTAAAAATGAGATCAATCCAACATTAATCAAAGTAGAAAATGCTTACAGTGCATTTACAAAACTCCTAGAGTATTATAATTTTGCCAAAAATAACAAAGTAGGCATTGAATCGCCTGTCTATATTTCACAAACGGCGTCTTATGGTAAAGAAGTTTATATTGGGGCGTTTTCTCATATAGGAGAAAATGTGGTGATTGGCGATCATGTGAAAATTCATCCCAATACGTTTATTGGAGATAATGTCAAAATAAAGTCCAATACAACCCTGTTTGCGGGCGTAAAAGTTTATTCCGATTGTGAAATTGGATCAGACTGTTATATAAATTCGGGCGCCATTATTGGTGCGGATGGATTTGGGTTTTCACCGGATGAAAATGGTGAATATAAAAAAATACCTCAAATTGGAAATGTCATTTTAGAAGATGGTGTTGACATCGGTGCAGCAACGACTATTGATCGCGCAACCTTAGGTTCTACTGTTATTAGAAAAGGCGTGAAGCTCGATAATCAAATTCAGGTTGCCCATAATGTAGTCATTGGAGAAAACACCGTAATTGCCGCTCAAACAGGCATTGCTGGATCGACAAAAATTGGCGCAAATTGCCAAATTGGCGGTCAAGTTGGAATTGCTGGGCATATCACTATCGGAGATAATGTTAAAATAGTTGGGCAAGCAGGAGTTACAAAAAGTGTGAAATCTAATGAAATCATTAATGGAACCCCTGCATTTAGTAATTTAGACTACAATAAGTCATATATTCATTTCAAAAATCTCCCTAAGCTAGTAAACGATATAAAATCACTACAAAAAAACCTTAAAAATGATCTTTAAATCCGAATCCAAACAAACCACCATTTCTAAAAAAGTATCTTTAAAAGGGGTTGGGCTTCATACAGGTTTAGACGTTGAACTAAATTTTCTACCAGCTGAAGTTAATAGTGGCTATTCATTTAGACGAATAGATTTAGAAGGCGCTCCTATCATAAAAGCCGATGCAAATCTTGTAACGAATACTCAACGAGGTACCTGTTTAGAAAAAAATGGAGTTACGATCCAAACATGTGAACATGTGCTTGCAGCCCTTGTCGGTTTAGAAATTGATAATGTCATTATTGAATTAAGTACTTCTGAGCCTCCAATTATGGATGGGTCTTCGAAGTATTTTATTGAGGCCCTAGAAACCGCTGGAATTTTGGAACTTGATGCTTTTAGAGAAGTCTTTGTTGTCAAAGATGTGATTTCTTATGTTGATGAAGAGACAGGTAGTGAAATTACCATCATTCCTTCTGATGAATATCAGGTTACCACAATGGTCGATTTTGGCACCAAAGTCCTTGGAACTCAAAATGCAACACTACAACATTTATCAAATTTTAAAAAAGATATTTCAGATTCCAGAACATTTAGTTTTTTACACGAACTTGAAATGCTTTTAGAACATGGATTGATAAAAGGAGGCGATTTAAACAATGCGATTGTGTATGTTGACAAGCCCTTGTCTGAAGAAACCATGCAACGTTTAAAAGTAGCGTTTAATAAAGATTCTATTAAAGTGAAATCAAATGGAATTTTAGACAACCTTACCTTACATTATCCGAACGAAGCGGCCCGTCACAAATTATTGGATGTGATTGGCGATTTGGCACTGATAGGAACTCGAATTCAAGGTAAAGTTATTGCAAATAAACCCGGACATTTTGTAAACACCCAATTCGCAAAAAAAATATCTAAAATAATTAAATTGGAACGTCGTAATAACGTTCCAAATATAGATTTGAATCAAGCACCATTAATGGATGTGAATGCTATTATGGACATGCTTCCGCATCGACCGCCATTTTTATTCCTAGATAAGGTCTATGAGTTATCGCCAAATCATGTCATCGGTTCAAAGAATGTCACAATGAATGAGTCCTTTTTTGTCGGACATTTTCCAGGAGCTCCCGTCATGCCTGGAGTTTTAATTGTAGAAGCAATGGCTCAAACAGGAGGGATCCTGGTTTTAAACACCGTTCCAGATCCAGAAAATTATTTAACGTTTTTCATGAAAATGGATAATGTGAAGTTTAAACAAAAAGTCGTCCCTGGCGATACCTTAATATTTAGTTGTTCTTTAATATCCCCAATAAGAAGAGGAATATGTCACATGCAAGGCTATGCCTATGCCAATGGGAAATTATGTGCAGAAGCTGAATTAATGGCGCAAATATCTAAAGTTAAATAACACGAGTTTACATTAAAAAAAATACAAAATGAATCAACCGTTAGCATACGTACATCCTGGTGCAAAAATCGCCAAAAATGTAGTGATCGAGCCGTTTACGACGATTAATAATAATGTCGTTATTGGTGAAGGGACTTGGATTGGGTCTAATGTGACCATTATGGAAGGTGCGCGCATTGGTAAAAATTGTAATATTTTTCCTGGCTCTGTCATTTCAGCCATGCCGCAAGATCTTAAATATGATGATGAAGACACCACAGTCGTCATTGGAAATAACGTTACAATCAGAGAATGTGTCACCATTAACCGTGGGACTACTGATAAAATGAAAACAGTTATTGGCGATAACTGTTTGATTATGGCGTATTGCCATATTGCTCATGATTGTACCGTTGGAAATAACTGTATTTTTTCAAACAATAGCACCTTAGCAGGGCATACCACAGTAGGCGACCATGTTGTGTTGGCTGGAATGACTGCTGTGCATCAATTTTGTTCTATCGGAAACCATGCCTTTGTGACTGGTGGGTCTTTAGTTCGAAAAGATGTTCCTCCTTTTGTAAAAGCAGCCCGTGAGCCTTTGTCTTATGTAGGGATAAACTCAGTTGGCCTGAGACGTCGCGGATTTGCTTCTGAAAAGATTAGAGAAATTCAAAACATTTATAGATTACTCTACCAAAAAAACTATAACAACTCACAAGCTTCAGAAATTATTGAAGCTGAAATGGAAGCCACGCCTGAACGTGATGAGATTTTACAATTCATCAAGAATTCGCATCGTGGAATTATGAAAGGATATTTTAAATCAAACTAAACAAACTATGGCAAGTACATCAGATATTAGAAATGGATTATGTATTAATTACAACCACGATATTTTTAAAATAATTGAATTCCTACATGTAAAGCCTGGAAAAGGCCCAGCGTTTGTTAGAACCAAAATGAAAAGTGTGACTAATGGAAAAGTCATTGATAACACCTTTTCTGCGGGACATAAAATTGAAGAAGTTCGTGTGGAAACGCATAAATTTCAATTTTTATACAATGATGGCGAAACCTTTCATTTCATGAATACAGCCGATTATTCTCAAATTGAATTACAAAAAGCCGTTTTAGATAATCCAGATTTAATGAAAGAAGGTGAAGTCGTGACCGTATTAATCAATACCGAAGACAACGCACCGCTTTCAGTCGATTTACCAGCTAGTGTGGTTTTGGAAGTAACAGCGACCGAACCAGGGATTAAGGGCAATACAGCAACCAATGCAACCAAACCAGCAACTGTTGAAACAGGTGCAACTGTGATGGTTCCTTTATTTATTAATGAAGGGGATAAAATTAAAATAGAGACCGTAAAAGGATCGTACAAAGAAAGAGTCAAAGAATAATATGAAATTTATTCAGCCGCATACCCTTAAAGAGATTGCCTCGCTGATTGATTGCGAATATGTTGGTGACTCTTCTTTTGAAGTGCTTGGTATGAACGAATTTCATGTCGTGACCGCCGGAGATATTGTTTTTGTGGACCATCCAAAATATTATGACAAAGCGCTTTCTTCGAAAGCAACCGTGGTACTTATTAACAAAAAAGTGGATTGCCCAGAGGGGAAAGCCTTATTAATTTCTGATGATCCTTTTAGAGATTTTAATATACTGACCACGCATTTCAAGCCGTTTCAAGCGTCTTCCAAAGCAATTTCAGAGTCTGCTAAGATAGGTAAGGGGACGATCATTCAACCCAACTGTTTTATTGGAAACAATGTAGTAATCGGTCAAAACTCGCTGATACACGCCAATGTGAGTATTTTTGATGATACCATTATTGGTGATAATGTGGTCATTCAATCGGGGACTGTATTAGGTGGAAACGCCTTTTATTATAAAAAACGTCCTGAAGGCTATGATCAATTACTTTCCAGTGGACGTGTAGTAATTAAAAATGACGTTCATATTGGGGCTTCATGCACTATTGATCGTGGGGTTACTGGCGATACCACCATTGGAGCAGGTTCTAAATTGGATAACTTGATTCAAGTGGGGCATGACACCATCATAGGAAAAAAATGTCTTATCGCGTCCCAGTCAGGAATTGCGGGGTGTTGTATCCTAGAAGATGAGGTGACGATTTGGGGACAAGTCGGAACCAATAGTGGAATTACCATTGGAGCCAAAGCAATAATTTTAGGGCAAACAGGCGTGACCAAATCAGTAGAAGGTGGGAAAACTTATTTTGGAACGCCTATAGAAGATTCGCGCGCAAAACTTAAAGAGTTAGCGTTGCTTCGAAAATTACCAGCGATTATTAAGGATTTAAAAGAAAACGAATCTTGATTTAAATTTTAGCTATAAAATCGTTAAGATTCCCATTCAAAAAATTACATTTGCAGCAGTAAAAATTAAATAATAAAATAATAACCAAATGAGTGTTTTAGTAAATAAAGATTCAAAAATAATTGTTCAAGGGTTCACTGGTAGTGAAGGAACGTTTCATGCCTCTCAAATGATTGATTATGGAACCAATGTTGTTGGGGGTGTGACGCCAGGAAAAGGAGGACAAACGCATTTAGAGAAACCAGTATTTAACACGGTTAAGGAAGCTGTTGATCAAGTTGGTGCCGATACGACCATTATTTTTGTGCCGCCTGCATTTGCTGCAGATGCCATTATGGAAGCAGCTGATGCTGGAATAAAAGTAATCATTACAATAACAGAAGGTATTCCTGTTGCCGATATGATTAAAGCGTCTAATTATATAAGTACAAAAGCCTGTCGTTTGGTGGGCCCTAACTGTCCCGGAGTGATCACTCCAGGTGAAGCCAAAGTAGGCATCATGCCAGGGTTTGTTTTCAAAAAAGGAACGGTAGGCGTGGTGTCTAAATCTGGAACTTTAACGTATGAAGCTGCGGATCAAGTCGTGAAACAAGGATTAGGAATTACCACAGCCATTGGTATTGGCGGTGATCCCATCATTGGAACGACGACTAAAGAAGCTTTAGAAATGCTCATCAACGACCCAGAAACAGAGTGTGTGGTGATGATTGGTGAAATTGGCGGTCAACTGGAAGGAGATGCCGCAAAATGGTATAAAGAGTGTGGCAGTAAAAAACCAGTGGTTGGATTTATTGCGGGTGAAACCGCGCCTGCCGGACGTACGATGGGCCATGCTGGTGCTATTGTAGGGGGGAGTGATGATACTGCTCAAGCTAAAAAACAAATCATGAGAGAATGTGGCATTCACGTTGTAGAATCTCCTGCTGAAATAGGAAAAAAAGTGGCCGAAGTACTCGCGTAACATATTTTTCCATATTCATATCAACCTCCTAATTTTAGTATTAGGAGGTTTTTTTTATGCGCTTATTTTTCCAAAATACATTCCCAATACAAGTTAGTATAACAGTTGTCATAAATATTGACAGCTAAATTCTACTCATGAGAAAATCATAAAAAACAAAAATATAGTTGAGATTTATTTCAATTCGATTAATCATTGACTACATAAGTTAAACGTTATTAACTATTTATGTTAAAATTCCATGATTTTTTTTGTTTTTTATAAACTATTTTTTAAGTTTAATGTGATTATGACCCCAAGTCATAATCTTCATAACCAATAGAACCTGCTGTAAGCACTTATTTTACTGTAAATAATATCGTGAGACTGTTTGTATTTTCTTCAGTTAGCGCGAGCATCTTTTGCTCTTGCCCTGACAATAAGGAAGCTTACAAGTTATTGAGTAATAAATGTAATAAGATCATAAATTCTTTGATTATGTTAAAGACACAACCGAGACGCTTGCGCCAGCGATTGGATAGGAAGTGTTATATTCAATTTTATGATTACTGATATTCACCTTCACAAATCAGATTTTAAGGAATTTTATTTGAAACCATTTTACTATATTTGAAATTAATAATTTTTACAGATATTGTTTATGAAACTATTAGAAGGAAAAACAGCCATTATTACAGGCGCGAGTCGTGGGATTGGAAAAGGAATCGCAACGGTTTTTGCACAGCATGGCGCCAATGTAGCGTTTACGTACAGTGCATCTGTAGAAGCTGCCAACCTCTTAGAAGTAGAACTTCAAGCGTATGGAACAACGGTGAAAGGATATCAAAGTAATGCCGCTAATTTTGACGAAGCACAACAACTTGCAGTAGATGTATTAGCCGATTTTGGAGCTATTGATATTCTGATAAACAATGCAGGAATCACCAAAGACAATTTACTAATGCGGATGGGCGAAGCTGATTTTGATAAAGTTATTGAAGTCAATCTTAAGTCTGTATTTAATATGACCAAAGCCGTGCAACGCACCATGTTAAAGCAACGAAAAGGGTCAATTATCAATATGAGTTCGGTGGTCGGTGTGAAAGGAAATGCGGGTCAAACCAACTATGCGGCTTCTAAAGCGGGGATTATTGGATTTTCAAAGTCTGTTGCCTTAGAGCTTGGTTCTAGAAACATCCGAAGTAATGTGATTGCTCCTGGATTTATAGAAACAGAAATGACGGCTAAATTGGACGAAGCAACGGTTGCTGGATGGCGTGCAGGAATTCCACTAAAACGAGGTGGTTCACCTGAAGATATTGCCAATGCCTGTGTGTTTTTGGCGAGCGATTTATCGGCGTACATCACTGGACAAACCATTAATGTTGATGGTGGGATGCTTACTTAAAACATTCTAACAACGGTTGTGCTCAACCGATCTTAATATGCCTGCACAAACAATTTTATATATCATTGGATCTGGAATTTTAGCGCTCTTTGTAGCGCTTTTTCAGTATATATATAAAACCAAACGCCATCGGTTGCATTGGGGATTGGCATGTTTGAGGTTTATCTCAATTTTTTCATTACTGCTTCTCATCATCAATCCGAAGTTTGAGAATACAGAAAGTTCGATTGTGAAACCAACACTTGTGGTAGCGGTCGATAACTCTCAATCTGTAAAGTACTTAGGTAAAGACAGTGTTGCTTCAAAAGCTGTGCAGTCGATCGTAAATAATAAAGAGATTGCTTCTAAATACGAGATCAAGTTATACAATTTCGGGGCGCAGCTCAACCAAAATACGACACTTACTTTTGATGACCATCAAACCAACATCACTAAAAGTCTTCAGGGTATTGAGGCTATTTATGATTCCCAATTGGCACCAATTGTACTGATATCTGATGGAAATCAAACCATTGGAACGGATTATCAGTATGCTTCAAAAGCGTTTGAGGAAGTTGTTTTTCCGCTTATATTAGGAGATCGTATGTTTCATACAGATCTGAAAATTCAACAAATAAACGTCAATAAATATACCTATTTAAATAATAAGTTTCCCGTTGAAATCATAGCGTCTTACTCTGGGAGTTCGCCGATTCAGACGGTATTAACGATTCGATCTGGAGCGGGTGTTATCCATAAAGAGTTGGTTCGGTTTACACAAGATCAAAACATCAAAATTATAACGCCAAAAATTACAGCCACCCAAGTAGGGGTACAGCGGTATCAAGTGGGTTTATCGCCCCTTAAAAACGAAAAAAATACGATTAATAATCAAAAATATATTGCCATTGAAAGTATTGACGAACGCACCAAAATCGCATTAATTTCATCCATATCGCATCCAGATTTAGGCGCTATAAAAGCCTCCATCGAAACCAACGAGCAACGGCTTGTCACTATTTGCTCGCCATCTGATTTTCTGCGTTTAAAAGATGATTATGACCTTGCGATCTTATATCAACCAACCTCAAGTTTCAAAGCGGCAATTGATTTTATTAATTTAAAAAAATTAAACACGTTTATCATAGGAGGAAACCAAACTCAATGGTCGTTTTTAAACGCTATCCAATCGGGTTTTAAGCAGGAAATTACAGGTCAAATTGAAAACTATCAAGGACGAATAAATCCAAGTTTTGCTAATTTCATAACCACTGATTTCAACTTTAATTCCTATCCACCCTTAAGCACAGAATTTGGAAGTATCAACATCAATGTGCCACATGAAACGTTCGTGTTTAAATCTATTAATGGTATCGATACTCAAGAGCCTTTGTGGTTTACTTACGAAAACAATGCTGGAAGGTCGTCCGTTCTTTTAGCCGAGAATATCTGGAAATGGCGCATGCATTCGTATCGAGATACCCAAAATTTTGAGAATTTTGATGCATTGATGGCTAAAATGATTCAATATTTAAACATTCAAAATCAAAACAAACGACTGGTTTTAAACTATGAATCCATTTATGATGGAAGTCAACCTCTTGAATTATCGGCACAATTTTTTAATAAAAATTACGAATCAGATCCCAATGCACAGCTAAATATTAGGCTTACAGAAACGACCTCGGAGCGTCAAATTGAGTACCCCATGGTGTCGAATCAAAACACCTATAAGATCAATCTTAGCGCCTTAGAACCAGGTGTCTACAACTTTGAAGTGAGTGCAAATAAAAAAAGTCACCGCGCTTTTGGATCGTTCGAAATTTTAAAATTTAATATTGAGCAACAGTTTATAAATGCGAATGTAGAGCAACTTGAGCAACTCGCTCTTCATACCGATGGAGCGACTTATTTTGATACCCAAACCAACGATTTAATAGCGCACTTAATTTCTGATAATCGGTTTTCAAGTATCCAGAAATTTACTAAAAAATCAGTACCTTTGATCGATCTAAAATTTTGGTTGCTATTACTAGTATTAAGTTTAACAATCGAATGGATTATAAGAAAATACAACGGACTTATTTAAATAATTTAAAACAAAAAATGGAAAAATTACCTAAAATCGGACTCCCAATTATCGTGATACTTGGAGTTTTAGTCATCTTAATATCAAAAACAGCAGTGACCATCGGTCCAGGAGAAGGCGGTGTCTTATTCGAACGCTTTGGGCAAGGAATTGTTACCGATAAAACATACGGAGAAGGCTTTCAAATTGTAGCCCCTTGGAACAGCATGTTAATTCACAAAGTAAGACAGCAATCTATTTCGGATGAGATGAATGTTTTATCAGTCAATGGACTCGAAGTAAAAGTCAATGGAACGATCTGGTACGAACCAGAATACGAAAACCTTGGAAGTTTAATTAAAACCAAAGGAGAAGACTATGTCAACGAGCTTTTAAATCCAGCGGTCAATGCAGCGGCAAGAAGTGTGGTTGGGCGTTATACGCCTGAACAATTGTATTCTAGTAAGCGTGATGTGATCGAACAAGAAATTCTTGACGAAGTGGTCACTTTATTAGATGGTCAATTTTTAAATGTAAAACGTGTATTAGTAGAAGATGTAAAACTTCCTAACACCATTAAAAATGCGATTGAGAGTAAATTAAAGCAAGAACAAGAATCTTTAGAGTATGAATTTAGATTAGTAACGGCTGATAAAGAAGCTCAAAAAGTACGTATTGAAGCGCAAGGTAAAGCAGATGCCAATAAAATATTAAGTGCGTCTCTTAACGATCGAATCCTTCAAGATAAAGGGATTGAAGCGACTGTAAAGTTATCGGAATCTCCAAACAGCAAAGTGATTGTTATTGGTTCTGGAAAAAATGGATTGCCAATTATTTTAGGGAATCAATAATTTACAAACGATTAGTTAGTTTATACTGGCTTTTTTAAGAAATCAATAATTTTTAAAAATAAGTTAGGTTTACACTATTTATTTTTTGAATATTTGTACTCAATATTATTAGAATGAAAATATCATTATTTATACATCACCATCATTTACTTACTAGCGATCAAGCGAGGTAACGATGTGTAGGATAAATAATTAAACTATATAACAGACCCGTTTGAGCAATCAAGCGGGTTTTTTAATTTTAAAATAAAAATACATTTAGAATGAACACTTTAAAAATTGCAGTTCAAAAGTCAGGTCGACTTAAAGACGATTCAATGAAATTATTGAAAGATATTGGTATTTCAATTGATAATGGGAAGGATCAACTAAAGGCCACAGCGACCAACTTTCCGGTCGAGGTTTTTTATCTTCGGAATGGCGATATTCCTCAATACCTAAAAGATGGGGTGGTCGATGCAGCGATTATTGGAAACAATGTTTTGGTAGAAAAGGGCAATTCGATTGAGTATATCTCTAAACTTGGATTTTCTAAATGTCGGGTGTCTATTGCGGTACCTAAAGCTATGGAATATCAATCTCTCAATGATTTGAACGGCAAGCAAATTGCGACTTCGTATCCAAATACTGTCAATGCGTTTTTAGAAGAAAACAATATCAAAGCCAGTATCCATGTCATTAATGGGTCTGTTGAAATTGCACCCAACATTGGGTTAGCAGATGCCATTGTAGATATTGTTTCTACGGGTGGTACCTTGTTTAAAAATAACTTGATTGAGAAGGAAGTGATTCTAAAATCGGAAGCTGTTTTAGCAGTGTCTCCAACCATCAATGCAGCGCAACAAGCTATTTTAGATAAAATAAAATTTCGTATTGAGTCGGTGCTTAAAGGACAGTCGTCCAAGTACGTTCTTTTGAATGCACCTAACGAGAGTTTAGAAGCGATTATTAACATCTTACCAGGCATGAAAAGTCCAACCGTTCTTCCATTGGCGGAATCGGGCTGGAGCTCGGTACACAGTGTGATTGATAAAAACCAATTTTGGAATATTATCGACGACTTAAAAGCATTAGGAGCTCAAGGCATCCTTATTTGTCCAATCGAAAAAATGGTTCTCTAATGGCATCTATTTCCAAATATCCACCCATTTCAACATGGGAAACTTTGTTACAACGCCCGACTCAATCTGTGGAGGCTATCGAAGCAATTGTGGATGAAGTGTTTTTAGCGGTCAAACAAGAAGGGGATGCGGCCATTACTCGCTATACCAAACGGTTTGATAAGGTTGAATTAACAGCTGCTTTTGTTTCTCAAGAAGAAATTGAACAAGCATCGGCACTCGTGTCAAACGATTTAAAAGCAGCCATTCAACAAGCAAAATCGAATATTGAAGTTTTTCACGCTGCTCAAAAAACAGCAAGAGTAGATGTTGAAACACAACCAGGTGTTCGTTGTTGGCAAGAAAAACGACCTATTGAAACAGTTGGATTGTACATTCCAGGCGGAACAGCGCCTTTGTTTTCAACGGTTTTAATGTTAGGTGTGCCTGCGACTTTAGCGGGATGTAAGAATATCATTTTATGTACCCCTCCAAATGCGAAAGGCGCCATTGCAAATGAAATTTTGTATACCGCTGCTTTGTGTGGCATTACATCGATTATCAAAGTAGGCGGGATTCAAGCCATTGCTGGGTTGACTTTTGGAACCTCTAGTATTCCTAAAGTTTCTAAAATTTTTGGACCAGGGAATCAGTATGTGACGGTCGCTAAGCAATTGGCAACCAAATATGGAGTTGCGATCGATATGCCTGCGGGCCCAAGTGAACTGCTTATTATGGCTGATAAAAATGCCAATCCAGCCTTTGTGGCCTCAGATTTATTAAGTCAAGCCGAGCATGGCGCTGACAGTCAGGTGGTTTTGGTGTCAACCGACGAAACACTTCTTTTGGAAACAGCGAAACAAGTCCGTATTCAAACTCAATTATTAGCACGCCAATCGATCCTAGAAAAAGCACTTGAAAACATGAAGCTAATTTTAGTGAAATCAGATCAGGAAGCGGTTGATTTAATCAATTTTTATGGTCCCGAACACTATATCATCTGCACCGATAATTCGTCCTTTTTTGTAGATAGCGTGATCAATGCAGGTTCTGTTTTTATTGGTAAATACACGCCTGAGAGTGCGGGCGATTATGCGTCTGGAACCAATCATACCTTGCCAACAAATGGCTATGCAAAAGCGTATTCGGGGGTCAACTTGGATAGTTTTTTAAAAAACATCACATTTCAACAAATCTCTAAAGAGGGTTTGCAAACTATCGGAACGACTATCGAACTTATGGCGGAAGCCGAAGGTCTAATGGCACATAAGAACGCCGTATCTATTCGACTAAAATCAATTGAAGATGAATCTAAATAAATTACTTCGATCTAATATTAATGGGATGACACCCTATTCGTCTGCGCGCGATGAATACAAAGATTTGGAAGCTGACATGGTGTTTTTGGATGCCAATGAAAACCCGTTTGACAATTCGTTAAATCGATACCCCGATCCCCAACAGACGGTCTTAAAAAAACTAATTTCAGCACAAAAAAAGGTTCCGACGGATCAAATCTTATTGGGAAATGGAAGTGATGAAGTCTTAGATTTAATTTTTAGAGCGTTTTGTGAACCCAATCAAGACGGTATTCTGACCTTTCCACCAACCTATGGGATGTACGACGTATTGGCAAATTTAAACGCCATTAAAAATATTCAAGTGCCCTTGACATCAGACTTCAATTTAGACGTCGATCGTATTTTAAAACAGATTCAACCAGAGACGAAGTTACTGTGTATCTGTTCGCCAAATAATCCTTCTGGAAATGTGGTTGATCGCAAGGCAGTAGAACGCCTTTTAAAGGCGTTTAATGGCTTAGTCATCATTGATGAAGCCTATATTGATTTCTCTAATGAAGTTAGCTGGACAGCATATTTAAACAAGTTTCCAAATCTAATTGTAACACAAACCCTTTCAAAAGCCTATGGACTTGCGGGCATCCGATTGGGGATTTGCTATGCATCTAAAGACATTATTGCGGTTTTAAATAATATAAAACCACCTTACAATATCAATACGCTTACCCAAAATGCAGCCATAGAGGCGCTCCAAAATAGGGAAGTGGTGACTGAACAGGTTGCCCTGATTTTAAAGGAACGTGCTCATTTAGCGACGGCCTTTGAGTCGTATTCGTTTATTGAAAAAATATATCCTTCTGATGCGAATTTTATTTTAATCAAAGTGGATGATGCTTGTAAACGGTATGCAGAACTTATAAAAAATGGAATCGTCGTCAGAAATAGAAGCGCCCAATTTGGTTGTGAAAACGGTCTCAGAATTACAGTAGGAACCCCTTCTGAAAACGCTCAATTATTAACCCTATTAAATACCCTAAAATGAAGCCTGTATTATTTATAGATCGCGATGGAACCATCATCAAAGAAACGGCCGATGAACAAATTGATTCTTTTGAAAAACTAGAATTTTACCCGGATGTATTTTCTAATTTGAAAAAGATTTGTCAAGAACTGGATTTCGAAATTGTAATGATTACCAATCAAGACGGTTTAGGCACGGCTATTTACCCTGAAAACACGTTTTGGCCGGTTCATAATTTTATACTCGATACCTTTAAAAATGAAGGGATTGTTTTTGAAAAACAATTCATTGATAAAACATTCGCCAAAGACAATGCGCCAACACGAAAACCTCAAACAGGTTTGTTAACAGATTATTTCACAGAAGCCTATGATTTAGAAAATTCGTTTGTGATTGGAGATCGTCTCACCGATGTAGAATTAGCAAAAAACCTAGGCTGTAAAGGCATTTATATCAATGATGAAACGCATTTAGGAGAAAATGAAATATCCGTAAATCAGGATGCATTAACCCCTTATATCGCTTTAGAAACCAATAGTTGGAAAACTATTTATGAGTTTTTGAAAGCCGATCAACGAGTTGGATCTAGTGTACGAAATACCAATGAAACTAAGATAGATATTAGGCTGAATTTAGATGGGACTGGTAAAAGTAAAATCGATACGGGGATTGCCTTTTTTGATCACATGTTAGATCAGATTGCACGTCATGGTCAAATGGATTTGGATCTTAAAGTGGTGGGCGATTTAGAAGTAGATGAACACCATACGATCGAAGATACAGCCATTGCTTTAGGGAATTTATTTCATACGTTGTTAGGCTCAAAACTAGGAATTGAACGTTACGGATTTTGCTTGCCAATGGACGACTGTATTGCCCAAGTGGCGATTGATTTTGGAGGAAGAAATTGGTTGGTTTGGGAGGCCGATTTTAAACGTGAATATGTGGGGAAAATGCCCACAGAAATGTTCATGCACTTCTTTAAATCTTTTACGGATGGCGCCAAATGTAATTTAAACATTCAAGCAGATGGAACGAATGAACACCACAAAATTGAAGCCATATTCAAAGCATTTGCAAAGGCGATAAAAATGGCTGTCAAAAGAGATGTCAATAAAATGATTTTACCATCAACCAAAGGAACTTTATAATAAATGAAAGTCATTATAATCGATTACGGAGCAGGGAACATTCAGAGCATTCAATTCGCGTTTCAACGTTTGGGCATCCAGGCGGTTTTATCAAATTCTGTCGATGAAATTCTGAGTGCTGATAAAGTAATATTTCCTGGAGTTGGCGAAGCTAGTCAGGCTATGGAAATGTTAAAAAAATCTAAGTTAGACAGCTTGATACCAACGCTCAAACAAGATGTTTTAGGGATTTGTTTAGGCATGCAATTGTTATGCAATCATTCTGAGGAAGGCGATACTAAAGGACTTGGCGTTTTTGATGTAGAAGTCAAACGGTTTACAAATGCGGTGAAAGTGCCGCATATGGGATGGAATACAATTCAAAACCTCCAATCGGATTTATTGATAGAGATCCCTGAAAATAGCTATATGTACTCTGTTCATAGTTATTATGCTGCGATTGGGGCGCAAACCATTGCAAGCTCTAGGTATGAACTAGAATTTTCGGCGGCATTGCAATCCAATAATTTTTATGGGGTTCAATTTCACCCTGAAAAAAGCAGTAAAGACGGGGCTCAATTATTACAAAACTTTTTAAACTTATAACATGCGAATTATACCTGCAATCGATATTATTAATGGTCAGTGTGTACGACTGACGAAAGGGGATTATAGCACCAAAAAAGTGTACAATGAAAACCCTTTAGAAGTTGCTAAAATGTTTGAAGGTGTTGGGATCGAGCATCTTCATGTGGTAGATTTAGACGGAGCAAAAGCCCAACATATTATCAATCATAATATCTTGGAATCCATTGCGACAAACACCAATTTGAAAGTCGATTTTGGAGGTGGATTAAAATCCGATGCCGATATAAAAATCGCATTTGATTCTGGTGCCCATCAGGTTACTGGGGGCAGTATTGCGGTTAAAAATCCAACACAGTTTTTAAATTGGCTGGATACCTTTGGTGCTGATAAAATTATATTGGGTGCCGATTGTTTAGATCAAAAAATAGCCATTCAAGGTTGGCAAGAAGAGAGTGACAAGGAAGTGATCGAATTTATAAAAGAATTTGTATCAAAAGGCATCTCCTATGTGATTTGTACCGATATTTCAAAAGATGGCATGCTTCAGGGCCCTTCGTTTGAGTTATATGAAACGATCTTAAACACTGTCAGCCCTGTCAATTTGATTGCATCTGGAGGTATTTCAGCGTTTGAAGAGTTGCCTAAATTAGCAGAACTGGGATGTGAAGGGGTTATTATTGGAAAAGCCATTTACGAAGGAAATATCAGTTTAAAACAATTAGAAACCTATCAATTAAACCGTCCATAAGTATGTTAGCAAAACGAATTATCCCGTGCTTAGATATTAAAAACGGACGAACTGTAAAAGGAGTTAATTTTTTAAACCTTAGAGATGCTGGAGATCCGGTCGCCTTAGCAAAACAATATGCCGAAAACGGTGCCGATGAATTGGTATTTTTAGACATCACGGCGACCTTAGAGTCTCGTTCCACGACTATCGAAATGGTACGGTCTGTTGCAGAACAAATTGACATTCCGTTTACGGTTGGTGGTGGGGTGAGCACCAAAGAAGGGGTCGAAATACTCCTCAAATCGGGAGCCGATAAAGTGGGTGTAAATTCAGCCGCGATCAAACGTCCAGCGCTTATCAACGAGCTATCCAAGGCCTTTGGAAACCAGTGTATTGTTGTGGCAATCGATGCAAAACAAGTGGATGGTAAATGGTTGGTACACTTAGCTGGCGGCACGATCCCTACAGAGTTGGACTTGTTTGAATGGGCCAAAGAGATGGAAACTCGAGGTGCAGGAGAACTACTTTTCACTTCCATGAACAACGATGGCGTCAAAACAGGGTTTGCAAATGAGGCGCTTGCACAACTTTCAAAAACCGTAAACATTCCAATCATTGCTTCTGGTGGTGCTGGCACTATGGCGCATTTTGTGGATGTATTTAAAGACGGCAAAGCAGATGCGGCCTTGGCGGCAAGTGTATTTCACTTTGGTGAAATTGAAATAAAAGATTTAAAACAAGAATTACAATCAAAACAAATAAACATACGACTCTAATGGACATCAAGTATAACAGTGCCGGATTAATCCCAGCAATTATTCAAGATTCGACCACCAAAACCGTTTTAATGCTCGGATATATGAATGCAGAAGCAGTTTCCAAAACTCTGGAAACTAATAAGATAACTTTCTTTAGTCGAAGCAAACAGCGCCTTTGGACAAAAGGGGAGAAGAGCGGTCATTTTTTAAATTTAATCAGTTTGAAGAATGATTGTGATAACGATACCTTACTCATTCAGGCAACTCCAGAAGGCCCAACTTGCCATAAAGGAACGGATAGCTGTTGGGGTGCAATAAACTCTGAATCGTATGGGTTTTTATCAGAATTAGAATCCATTATTTCTGATCGAAGAGAAAATGCTTCCGCCGAAACCTCTTATGTGTCCGAATTATTTGAAAAAGGCATTAATAAAATTGCTCAAAAAGTAGGCGAGGAGGCCGTTGAAGTGGTGATTGAAGCGAAAGATGCAAACGATGATTTGTTTTTAAATGAAAGTGCCGATTTGTTGTTTCATTACTTAATTTTATTGCAAGCAAAAGGATTTAAGCTCGATTCGGTTATTGAGGTTTTGAAATCGAGACATTAATTTTGTAACTCTTTTTAAAATACCGACCTTGTAGTCATGATGCAAAAACGTTATTTTTATTTGGTCAAAGTTCAGTTTTTAGGCTACCGGTTTCATGGTTGGCAAAAACAACCCAACACCAAAACTGTGCATCTGATGATTGATCGTACCCTAAAATTTATATTGGGAGAACAATCTTTTAAAACACTCGGAGCAGGGCGAACGGATGCCATGGTCTCCGCGAGTGAGGCTGCTTTTGAATTGTTTTTAGACGGACAACCCTTACAAGATTTAGTTGAATTTATGGGAACGTTTAATCAAAATCTGCCACAAGATATTAGAGTGTTGAGCATTGAAGAAGTGGATGCGAAATTTAATGTCATTCAGGATTCAAAATTAAAACAATACCATTATGTGTTTGCTCAGGGCGAAAAGTTTCATCCGTTTGCAGCACCAATACTGACCACTATTTTAGAGCCGTTGGATATCGATTTAATGAAAGAAGGGGCACTATTGTTTCAAGGAAAAAACAACTATAAAACCTATTGTTATAAACCTACGAATGAAGGCGTTTATGATCGAGAATTGATCGGGTGTGAGTTGATTGAGAACACACTGTACACGGCTAGTTTTTTTCCTAAAAAAAGCTACATATTAAAAGTCATTGGAAAAGGATTTGGAAGACATCAAATTCGATTGATGATGGGGGCTTTGATCAAATTAGGTCGGGGTGAAATCGATTTGGAGTTTATTAAAGACAGTTTGAAATCTGAAAGTGAGATTGTCATGGACTATATTGCACCAGCTTCGGGCTTGATTTTACATAAAATAGAATTTAAAAAACCATAAGTTATGATCTCCAAAGACGTATTTAGTTTTCTAAAAAAATTACAAAAAAACAATAATCGCGATTGGTTTAATGACCACAAAGCGAATTTTAAGGAAATTGAATTGGACGTGAGGCAATTTTACTGTCAGTTATTTGAGCACCTAAACCAGTTTGATTCGATTGATACATTTAAAGTATTTCGAATTTATAGAGATGTTCGATTTTCAAAGAACAAATTGCCTTATAAAACCCATTTTGGGGGGAGCTTTCATCGAACCAAACCAGAATTAAGAGGGGGGTATTACTTACATCTTGCGCCCGAAAACGAAAGTTTTATTGCCACTGGTTTTTGGGATCCTAGTAAAGAAGACCTTTTAAGAATCCGTAAAGAGTTTGAAATGGATTCGGAAGATATCCGAGCGTTGATGGATAAACCTGCGTTTAAAGCGATTTGGGGTACGGTTCAAGGGGATGAATTGAAATCGGCTCCAAGAGGGTTTGACAAGCAAGATCCAAACATTGATTTGATTCGTAAAAAACAGTTTATTTTTGTGCGAAAATACTCTGATAAAGCCGTGTTATCCAAAGACTTTGAACAGCAGATTGTAGAGAGTTTTAAAGTGATCAGACCTTATTTTGATTATATGAGCTCAGTATTAACCACCAATTTGAATGGCGAATCTACGCTGTAGGGCGGGCTTCTGATAGTAACTGAACATGGCTAATTAAACGTTCTTTAATAATGCCAGTCATTCGTTTATTTAAGGCGGATGCATTTTCAATGTACTGCGAATATTCTTCGACCGAAAACAGACCAATAATGAGGTCTTTAAGGCTGTTTCTAAAAGCGGTATTTTTTACAATCGCTGTATCGATATACATGATTTTTTTCTCAACCGACAAATCAAAAAACACATTTTTGTAGGTGTTGCAATAATTTAGAAATACAGCAATTAAGAGATCATTTTGAAACTTTATAATTGGTCGTAACACAGAATTTTGAAAATATTCTACGGATGACATTTCCGTTTTAACGGTTCCAGTTATGACGTCTGGACGTAGGGATTTTAAACTTGAATCTCTTAAACTCATTGCTTATTTTTTAGTGACTGGGAAAAGAGGCGATTCCGCAATTTTGAGATCAAAATCATTTACGGATGCAATCATATGATCAAAAATATCTGCAATAATAAATTCGTAGTTTTTCCAACGTTTATCACTACTGAATGCATAAATTTCAATGGGAAGCCCTTGCGCTGTTGGTTGTAACTGTCGCACCATAATCATCATGTCTTTATTGATCGCCGAATGTTGTTCAATAAAGGTTTCCATGTATTTTCTAAAAACGCCAATATTGGTTAGATTTCGTCCATTAATTAGTAGCGATTTATCAATTGTTTGATTTTCGTTATAGGTCTTGATGACCTGAGAACGCTGTATAATATAATCAGATATAAGTTGAATTTTAGACATGTGAAGAATATCATCCTGACTCAAGTTTTTAACACTTTCCATCCGAATATTCAAAGAGCGCTTAATACGTCGCCCCTTAGATTCGTCCATTCCGCGCCAGTTTTTAAAGGAGTCGGAGATCAGGGCATAGGTAGGGATGGTGGTGATGGTGTTGTCAAAATTTTGAACCTTTACTGTTGCTAAATTAATTTCAATGACATCGCCATCGGCACCGAATTTTTCAAACGAAATCCAATCCCCAATGCGTACCATGTCGTTAATAGATACTTGTATACTAGCCACAAACCCTAAAATTGTATCTCTAAACACTAAAATAATAATGGCCGATATGGTTCCTAACCCCGCAATAAATTCCCAGAACGAAATCCCTGAAATAATAGCGACTGTCGCAAAAATTCCGGTAAGCCAGACAAAAATCATAAAGACCTGTATATAACTGTCAACAGGTTTATCTTTTAAATAAATTAGTGTTTTAAAATATGCTTTTAGAGAATTTAGAACACTGCGTACTCCAATGATTGTAAGCATAATTCCGACCACTGAAATTGTTTTTTTACTTAAAATTTGCCAGTATGGATAATTAAAAAACAGGCTTGGAATAAAATTATAAGCCAATAAAAACGGTATCAGATGTGCGACGTTTCTTGGTACACGATTGGTAACCATGATGTCATCAAAGTTTGTTTTTGATTTCGCAGCTAACTTGGAAAACGTTCCTAAAATAATTTTTCTAATGATATAATCAACAAGAATAATGAACAAAATGGAAGCCACAAATAGCAAAGAAAGACATAACAAGTTTGCCAAATCTGACGAAAAATTCCAGGACAGGAATGTTTGATAAATATAATTGTATAAGTATTTCATAGTATGTTAACCTATTTTTCTGAATTTATGTTCGACTATAAATGTCCCAAAAGGGATGATGGATGCTAACGCAATTAAAATAAAATGTTTTTTAAACCATTTATGTTCGAATCGTAATACGATTACAAATGCGATATATGCCATAAATAGAAACCCATGCGGCATGCCAAGCATTTTAACAAGTGTCGCGTCACCACTAAGATACTTTAAAGGCACGCCAACAAATAGTAATAGAATATACGACAAACCTTCTAGAAATGCGATGACACGGAATATGGTAAGAGTTTTCATTGGCTTTATTTACAGGATACAAAATTAGTGAACTATTCTGAATAGAGGGCATTGGAAGTTGAAATATTCTATTTTACATAATATAAATTATAGAACATTTTTATAAATAGTTTTATCAAGTGGATGAAGCTATTTATAACAAAGATGGCGTGCTGGATAAATTATGATGATTAGTAATACACATTGATTTATAAAAAAATATAGCTATAATTCTATATTATGAAAATATCCCAAAAGGATTTGTTTCATAAGAATCATTAGAATTTGGGTCATTAAACTAATGTCTAACTATCTTAAAATTAAATCTGCTGTGTTGTGGACTGGCGTTCGATCGGTCGTGTATTTAAAACCAAATAGCTCCGAGCCTATTTTTGAAATGAAAGAAATTGTATTGGGAAGTAAATTAGGCGATTCATATGTAGTTGTTGAGGGTTTAAATCTTGGAGATGAGATCGTGACGAACGGTACTTTTACCCTTGATGCGGCGGCACAATTGCAAGGCAAAAAGTCGATGATGAACAAAGCGGGCGGTAAAACAATGACAGGACACGAAGGGCATATGGGAATGATGGGATCGATGTCTGATATGGACAGTCCTACTCCTATCAATGAACGAATTGAAGTATCAACAACGTTTCAAAATCAATTGAAAAAAGTGTTTGACAGCTATATCCTTTTAAAAGATAATTTAGTCAACGATGATTCGGAAGCAGTTATGATAAACGCCAACTTAGTAATCGCTGATTTGACTAAAATTGACATGAAATTATTGAAGGATAAAAAGTCGCATACCCTTTGGATGCCCTTGGAGAAAGGAATTAAAAATGCCGCCACTTCAATTTCAAATTCAACGGACATTGCAGTGCAAAGAAGTCTGTTCAAATCGCTTTCCTCCTACTTAACAAGTGCGATTGAACATTTTGGGGTAAATGAAAAAATATACCAACAATTTTGCCCTATGGCATATAGCAATAAGGGGGCGTATTGGCTGAGTATAAAAGAAAAAGTAGTGAACCCATATTTTGGTCAAGCGATGCTGAAATGTGGAGAAGTAAAACAAGTCATAGAATAAATTGAAAACAATTAATAATAATTAAATTTAAACACCATGAAAAAAGTAATTTTAAGTTTAGCTGTCATTACAGCAATCGGATTATTTAGCTGTAAAAAGGCTATTAAAAAAGAAACAGTTACAAAAGTTGCAACTGTTTCAAATGAAATACAAATGACAGAACTCAGTTTCGGAGTGCGAGGAAACTGTGGGATGTGTAAAAAAACCATTGAAAAAGCGGCGAATAAAATTGATGGAGTCGCGAATGCAACCTGGGATGTAGACAAAAAGAAGATCGACGTTGTATTTGATGCGACTCAAACTAATGAGATGGAAATTCATAATGCCATTGCAGCGAAGGGCTATGACACCAACAAGGTTGCAAGTGATCTAAATGCGTATAATAATTTACCGATGTGTTGTCAATATGATCATGAGATGGAATTGAAGAATTCTGATGAAATGTTAAAGGAAAACCATTCTAATAACAATAACTAAGACACCTAAAACAGGACCTATTAAAAGTAATTATTTTGATAGGTTCTTGTTTTAAAATATTACAGAAGCATAAATGGGTTTTTTTATTCCATGTAATTATTCAAAGACTCGATTACACCTAATGCCGCTCGTTCACCAGAAATCATAGCAGCATTCAAAGAGGCATTTAATTGCGTGTCTCCAGCCAAAAATACACGACTTGTTAAACGGGTTTCAGAGGGTAGCATTTCATATTTTAAATTCGCTAATTTTGGCAGTGCCCTTGCGATATTGTACAGTTTAATGAATTGCGTAGATGAAATGCCACAGAACACTTTTAACTCTCTTTGAACCACTTCGACAAGGGCTTTGTTAGAAAGACCCTGATCCTCTATGACCGTCACTGAAAGCAGTTTTTTTTGGGATTTTGTAGCACTTTTTAGACTACTATTGTAAAAGATATTATTGATGAAGGTTCCCGATTGTGGAATAAGCCCAATTAATTTTTTATCAATAGCTCTTGTTTCCGTTTCAAAATATAAGGTCGTACAAGATTTCCATTCAGTCGATTGATTTTTTAAATTAGAAATTAACCCACTCGCTTCAGTGGCAACGATTGTATAGTGACTTTCTAATTGCGTGTCATCTTCAAGAGTGATAGTTCCATCATTGAGCGCTGCGACTTTCGTATGATACTTAAAAGTTGTGGTTTTTAGAGTCTTTAATAATTGCTTTGGAATCGCTTCCATACCCGCTTTTGGAATGGTTGCATACCCTTCTCCAAACATTTTATATACGAATTCAAACATTCTACTTGATGTTTCTAGTTGGGCTTCAAGAAAAATTCCGCTGAAAAATGGCGTAAAAAAATCTGTAATAATACCCTTTGAAAAACCAAAATCCGTTAAATATGCCAAGGTCGATTGTTCTGATTCAGAAAATATAGCCGACATTGATTTATTCTTTAACTTTTGGTTTAATTTCAGTATTTTAACTTTATCAGATAAATTCCCTATTCCAGAAAAAAGAGTGGGAAACAGAAACGTAATATCTCTTAATGGATCGCCTATTATTTTTTGGTCATTTTCTTTAAAAATAGAAGCACCAGGTGAAATTTTTTGTAATTCTAAAGCATCGTAATCTAGATACTTCTGAACCGCTGGATAGGCTGTGAGCAGTACTTGAAAGCCATGATCCAATTGATATCCGTTGATGATATCGGTTTTGACGCGCCCTCCGACGCGATCCGACGTTTCAAGAACCACTGGATGATAGCCATGATTTTCTAAGACGATGGCAGCGATAAGACCACTGACTCCTGCACCAATAATATGTATTTTATAATCTTGTTTATTCATTAGTAACAATCACTTAATGTTTTCACCTCGCATTTACATGTGTTTGTAAGAGGCGTTGTTTTTCTTTCTGTACAGCAGGATGATTTTTGTGTCCCCATATTTTGTCTCTTGCAAGGCGGGCACTCTCTTGTAAGTCGACGATTGGGAGTGGGTAGTCTTCCCCAATAAGTACACCACAAAAGGTTTGTTCCATCGCGGTCATGTTCCAAGGTTCATGAATATGAGCGATTGGCACCTGCCTCAATTCTGGAATCCATTTTTTGATAAAGATCCCTTCGGGGTCATGCTCTTGTGAATTTTTCACTGGGTTGTATAAACGAACTGTATTAATTCCTGTGGTCCCTGCTTGCATCTGAAACTGCGGATAATGTATGCCGGGTTCATAATCTAAAAACTGTCGCGCCAAATGGTAGGTGCCTTCTCTCCAGTCTTGATCAAGGTTGAGTGTTAAAAAAGAAACGACCATGGCCCGCATTCTAAAATTGATCCATCCCGTATTCTCCACAGCACGCATGCAGGCATCGATTAATGGAACCCCTGTAGTGCCCGTTTTCCAAGCTTTTATAAACGCCTCATTTTTTTTGTGTTCTAAAAGCTCATAACCGTTATTTATACAATCGGTTTCATAGCGACACTCCACTTCAAATTTTTGAATAAAATGACAATGCCAGTGCAGTCGGGTCAACATCGCCGAAAACGCCTTGCTATTTTTAGTACCGTTTGGATGTGTGCCAATAAACTGAAAAGCTTGTTTAATACTCATATTACCCCAAGCCAAGTAAGGAGACAGCCGACTGCAAGCGGTCCTGCTTTCGGTTGGTTTTGAAATGTGTTTTTGGTAGTTAAACCCTCGTTGATTAGTAAATGATTTTAAATACCGCCATGCATTTTGTTGTCCTGCTGGTTGGTATTGTTTTGGGTATTTTTTTAATTGCGTTTCTAATTTTTCAGGAATTAAAAAAGAATGTTCTAAGAGGCCTTCTTGTGACGTAGAATAGGTGTTTTGAATTATAGGTTCATGCATTTTCACATGCCATTTTCGGTTCCAATTATCTCTATTTTTAATGCCTCTTAAAATACCATCCCGTTGAAATTCTTGCCAGTTAATTTGATGTTTTTTACAGAAACCTTTAATTTTTTTATCCCGTTCCCAAGAGCCTTGAGTACCGCTTTCGCGATAGCTGAAAAGGGTGTTTATATCTAAACAGTCTGTAAGATATTCAAAGATGTCAACGGCCTCTCCATAAAACACCTCGACCCTTCTATTAAAGGGTTTCAAGGACTTGTTTAAGGCTGTAATAGAATGATATACAAACTGTAAATGTCGTGGGCTTGTATCTGGATATTCAATTCTGGAAGGTTCAAATAAATAGACGATTCGATATGGAATTCCTGCACGTTCGGCCTTCAATAAGGGGGCATGATCCTGCGATCGAATGTCGCGTTTTAACCAAACAATATTTTGGGGTTTACTTTTCAGAAACGTGTTTTTTTTGATTTAAATCTGTCTATTTGATCTCCTAATTAACTAAATCTTGTTTGTTGATAACAAGGACATAAAGATATAATATGTTTAACTATTACTTCTTAATTTTAAACATAAATTATCGCCCAGATGTAATTTAATAGGACATTTTCCTCAACGTTTCCCACTAAGTTCTGTATTTCATGGTCTTATTATTGAATAGAAAAAGTTACTTTTCCTATTAATCCGTTTACAGACCGTATATTTGCCAAAACATTTTACACGACCCTAAAAAGTCCTCTATTTAATTTCTATGCCATTTAAAAAATTACATTCTGATATCCGAGAGAAACTAGCGTCTTTAGAAATCATAACGCCGACGCCGTTTCAGGTCCGTAGTATTCCTGTCATCAAAAGTGGATCAAATGTGTATTGTATCGCCCCCAAAAAGAGTGGGAAAACAACAACCCTTATACTAACGACTCTGCAAAAATTAAAATGTGAGGCAGATGGAAATGCTCCAAGAGCGGTTGTTCTTGTGGAAAATAAAGAGCGTGCCTTAGAACTGTATGAGGCTTTTTTGTCCTATACTAAACATAATTCCTTACGTGTTTATGTCGGCTATGAAGAGCTTCATATTGATATTCAGAAATCTGAAATTTTTGAAGGTGTTGATATACTTATCACAACACCAAAGACCCTGAACAAGTTGTTCTTGTTAAATGGCGTCGGCACTTCTAAATTAAAAATATTTAGTATTGATGACGCTGAGTTCCTCATTCAAAATTCTGCATATACAGCGCTTATGTCGATCACTCAAAGTATTCAAAAATGTCAGTTTGTGCTTTATTCAGAAAAAATGCACCCCGTACTCAAGCGCTTTCAATCCTATTTCATGGAATATTCTAAAATAATCGCTTCTTAGTTAGACTGCCGATCTATATCGATACAAAATACGACGTCAAAATGATACCGAAATTACATTATATCTCTCAAGGAAATTCGCCAAAAGAACACCTTGATCATATCCAAAATGCCTGTGCTTCGGGTGTAGAATTAGTGGTCTTAGATTTACAAGATAGTTCAGAAAAAAAGTATTTAAAAATAGCGAAACATGCAAGAGAGATCACGGCTCATTATCAAACACGTTTAATGATAAGCGCACATTATAAAATTGCAAAAGACCTAAAAGTAGATGGGATCCATTTGGATGAAACGACCCTCTGTCCTGCGACTCTTAGAAAAGAGTTGTTTTCTTGGCAATGGGTTGCTGCGACTGCAAACGCCTTGCAAGACTGTGAATCCTTCATCGAAAAAGAAGTCGATTATATCTATTTAGCGCCTTTCAGTGCTACTGAAGATTCGCAAAGCACTGTATTAGGCTTAAATGGTTTTACGGCTATCCTAGAAGCTTTACAAACAGAAACCCCTATTATTGGCGTTGGAGGCATCACAACAACCGATGTCAAAGCCATTCTTGAGACCGGAGTTTCTGGCGTAGGCGTTTCTGAACAAATCACTCAAGATTTTAATACGATTAAAATATTCAATCAGTTACTCACCGGGTCTTCAACAGAAGAACAACGACATTCGTTTCTATAAAATAAATTTAATAACTTTTAGTCGTCATAAAAAAGCCTAGGAAAGCAATTACAAATGCTGACCTAGACTTTTTTAATAATAGAATAAGACTACTAATCTTTTATGTATGAGTTACTAATGAAACAACTCTTAGAATAATAGTTATTTGATAATTAACCTTTGAGTTGTAAATTGCTTTTTAGTATCATCTAAAATATTCACCAGATATATTCCTGGTGAAATACTAGAAATATCTAAAGTAACACTCTTTAAATTTGTTTGAAATTTATGATTCTTATTCAAAACCATTTTACCTTCTAAACTAAACATTTGTATCACAACTTGTGAGTTCTCAAACCCTCCCAACTTTAAATTAACAAAGTTTTTAGCTGGATTAGGAAAAATAACAAGGGCCTCAACGTCTTTGGTTTTGTCCACTTCTAAAGTTGGATCAATGATCGTAAAATCTAATATTCCAGAGCCCCAAGATCCAAATCTAACCGTTGAGATGGATTCAATATAATCTACATCCATAGCATTAAAAAACCCAATCCCTTCAGCAATTGAATACCATGTTAAATCGTCAACTACAAAAACATAAGGACCTATATCTGTACCTGCAAAAATATATTTGTTGTCAGGAGTCGCAATCATTCCTCCTGTTTGGGCGTCAGATCCTGACGGAAAATCACCTGTTATATCTATCCAACTCGTACCTCCGTCTTTTGAAAGAATGGAGCCAATGTTATTATTACTTGGGCCACAGAATAATATCCAGTCATCATTATTTGGTAATACGACGCCACTTCCAATGTCTCCATTTCCCCAGCCTCCATTAGTTTGAGAAAAAGGAGTTGATATTGCGTCTCCAAAAGTATCTCCTCTGTCATTTGATATAAAAACGTTTCCATCCTGAAGCATGAAAAGTTTATTAGGATTAGTCCATGCTTGTGCAAGTGCAGCGACTTGATTTGTTCCTTTATCAATAGTATGTGCCGTTAAATTAGTTCCATCAACTGTAGCTCTATCCAAACGTTTTTTTAGAAGCCACATTCTTTTATCTGGTTGGTCATGATCTATATAAGTTTGAACCCATCCCATATCGGTGTCATTAACAAGATCTATTTGAGTAGCAGAGTTAAAACCATTGTTTATTTGACGAACAGATTTAAAACTATTGTCGCTATTGTAGGCTCTAACAGGCGCATAAACATTATTTCCTCGTCTATCCCATTTCCAAACATAGTCTCCATCATAACTGTCTAGTGGGGGACCATCGCCACCAATGCTCTGATAAAAGTCTAATTGATCTCCGCTAGTTCCAGGGATAATACTTTGACTTCCCTGATCTTGAGTACTGAAATTAATATGATCTGGATCATTTTTACCTGTAAAAACATTTTCTCTGTATACGAGAGGGTTAATAGTGTTTATAACATTTAGATTAATATAATGTGCATTTGCATAATCAGAATTGTTAAAACTAATCCCTGATTCAGGAAAATCGGACCATTCTTTATAAGAAATAAACAAACCACCATCAGAGCATCTAACTGAAAATAATTCATCTGAAGCATTGTAAAAGAATTGTGAAGCTTGAAAATCTGGATGATAATTAAATCGAATGCGATTATAATAATCTTGCGCCTCTAAGTTTGTGCCATTTTGATAACATCCCCAGCAATTGGCACTCGCTTCAGTTGTGTTCAATCCATCAAGGGATATTATAGGATTTGCGTAGCCTGCAATAGAAATAGATGGGTTTTCTGGATGAACACCAAGAAACATACCAGCATCCATTTTGTCTGTTGGATCACCATACCAACTTCCAGCTGGCGTTTTTTGTGTCCAACTGACACCTTCATCTGTTGAAATCCAATACCTACCAAACTCTGTTGCATATAAAAGACGAGCATCCCCTGAAATACTAAATGCAACCTTGCCGTGTGAGCCGCTGAGATAGGATCCTTTTAATTCGAATTCCGCTAAACTATTTAATTTGTAAAAAGAACCTTCTCTTGCTAAATAGACGGATGATGCTGATTCATGTTTGGCATATCTAGGGGTATATAAAAAAGAATTTTTAGTAGAGTCAAAAGTTTTTAGTGTACTAAAACTGACTCCAAAATCTGTGGAAACGAAAATCGATGTATTGTCTGTAACATATATGGTGTGATCTTCTTGTCTGTTTATAATAGAACTCGTATTTGCTTCTGACAAGCCGGTAGATTTTGTCCAAGTTTCTCCTTCATCGTCTGAATAATATAACGGACCATTTTCTATATGAGCGACCAATCGTGTCGAATTATCTGAGATGGTAAATGCAAATAAATTTTGATATCTATTTGGCCAATTGGCTGTTAATAATTCAAAATCATCTCCACCTGTTTGTGTTGTTTGGTTATAAACCGTTCCTTTAAAGATATATGATTTTGAGTTATATTCACCAGCGTAATGGTTAAGTGACACGCCGTATATAATATCGGTACCATCTAGCATTTCAGCAAATCTAAAGGCGCCAGGCATATTTCTTGGACCTCTATTTGTCCAATCTCCTGTTAGTGCACCATCAGCGTACGTTGTGTTTTGAGCAGATTTAGCATATCTTTTTTTTGTGAAATTATCAGATTTTTCAGTTAATGTAGCTAATATTTGTTGATGACGTGCCGCTTGCTCGGGAGTCCAAATCGCTTTTTTATCTGGGTTATGCTCCTCTTTTTCCAGATTCAATGGCAGTTTGGAATTATCAAAATTGCACGAAATAAATAAGCTGGATAAGGTTAATAAGAATACTAACGAAGTTTGAAATTTTTTCATTTTTTTTTAAATGTAATATTTGTTTAACAAAATTACAATATTATTAAACAATAATTTTAACAAATAAAGATAAAAAGATATAGATTACTATGGTTCGTACCAAAATCATCTACCTTTGCCCGTATGCATGCACAAAACCCTTACACTGACCGTTACGATCTAAAACGATTAGCCACACATCATCCCAAACTTCAAAATCATATTGTTTTAAACCCATCTGGTGATGAGACCATTGATTTTAGTAATTCAAGCGCGGTATATGAATTGAATAAAGCCATGCTTTTGGCCGACTTCAAAGTTGAGAACTATGAGTTGCCAATGGGCTATCTCATTCCTCCGATCCCTGGGCGGTTAGAATATTTGTTGCACATACAGGAGTTCCTTTCAGAAAAATTCAATATTGATAAAAACACAAAACTTCGAGGGTTGGACATCGGGACGGGTGCCAATGGGATATATTGTATTTTGGGATTACAACATTTTAATTGGACCATGGTAGGGGCAGAATGTGATGCCAAATCAGTGGAAATAGCGAAGGCTAATATGCAACATACAAAATCATTAAAAAATAAAATTGAAATTCGACATCAAGAAAACAAGAGTTTCCTATTTAAAACTATAATTCATTCGGAAGAACAATTTGATTTTACCGTTTGTAATCCTCCCTTTCATTCGTCAAAAGAAGAGGCGTTTAGAGGATCTCAAAGAAAGCTTAATAATTTAGGACACGAATTTGATAAAAAAGAAGTCGCCCTTAATTTTGAAGGCCAAGCCAATGAACTTTGGTGTAATGGTGGTGAAGCGCTATTTGTCAAACGACTGATTAAAGAAAGTATCACTTTTAAAAATCAGGTCAAAGTGTTTTCTACACTCGTTTCAAAATCAGAGAGTCTCTCTAAAATAAAAAAACAACTCACAAAAGCAACCGCAAACTTTGAGGTCTTGTCCATGGATTTAGGCAATAAGAAAAGTCGGATTGTCTTGTGGTGGTTTGACACCGCTTTATAAGACAGTCACTCGTACTTTTTTCTTTTTGAGGCGTGTATTGTTTAGGGTCTCTACTAAGTCATAAGCGATCGCCTTAGGCACAGCTACAAACGCGCAATCTTGTTTTAACTCAATGGTACCAAGCTGATCTTTGGTAATATTACCTTGTTTAAAAAATAGCCCTGCAATATCGCCTTTCGAGATTTTATCTTTTCGACCTCCAGAAATAAACAGCGTTTCCCA
>ERZ1047472.574-NODE-574-length-32263-cov-41.805731_pt1 | contig 32263 bp, 27 predicted proteins | sample MGYA00383095_ERZ1047472 | MGnify/ENA primary metagenome ERZ1047472 (study PRJEB29581, sample SAMEA5548365) | metagenome | biome: marine; feature: coastal; material: water | depth 1 m | study: Short-term variability in the microbial, nano- and picoplankton... | reverse complement strand
CACAGCACTCATAACGCTGGGGTCGGTGGTTCAATTCCACCCATAGCCACCATTAAGATCTTTTATAAAAAGTTTATTTCTTAAGAAATGTAAGAATTATTACTATTGATACCAATGCAAGCAATGCATCCTCACCGAGTAAACTTAAGATGTTAGCAATGTTAGTATAAACATCACCAACAAATGCAGTGTCAGGACCAAAAATAACACCTAGCAATATAGACACCGAAACTATTGGAAGCAGTACTTTAACTAAGCTATTAAAAAATTCAGTTATTTTTGATAAATGTTCCATACTTTTAAATTATAGAAGCTAGAGAAGATTAAAGAAACCTTCCCTAGCTATTTAAAATACAATTATTTTAGAAGATTTATAAGTATAGCTGCTACTAGAAGCCCAACTAAACCATTTTCTCCTAACACTCTGACTGTGTTCAATAATTCTTCTAGAACACCACCAAAGAACCAGTCACCTGGAAGTACTATCGCAGTAACAACCCCTAAACCAATTGCCGCAACAACTAGTCCAGTTAATTGAACAATCAAGTCTTTTATCATATTAAATGCATTCATAATATTTCCCCCCTATAGGTTTTATATGTTTTGCACATGTATAAGACCATATAAGTATAAATAGGGCAAATTATATGAAATGATAAATTCTCAAAGTTTGACTTTTGAGAATTTATCTTATAAGAGTATTATTCTTCTGAATCTGATGCTTCTTCTGCTTCATCAGAAGCTTCTTCAACTTTCTTCTCCTGAAGAGCTTTAACTGACAGTTTCATCTTGCCTCTATCAAAGCCAATAAGCTTAACTTCAACCTCATCGCCTTCTGAATAAACAGCAGATACGCTTTCAGTTCTTTCATGTGAAATTTCAGAGATGTGCAATAAACCATCTTTACCTGGAAGAATATTTACAAAAGCTCCAAAATCAACAATTTTTACAACTTTACCGTTATAAACTTTATTAAGCTCAGGCTCTTCTAAAATACCCTCGATGATTTCTAGACATTCTTGCATTGATGTTTGGTTCTGACCAAAAACAGAAACAGTTCCATCATCACTAACATCAACGGTTGCACCTGTTTTTTCTTGCATGCCTTTAATAACAGCTCCGCCCTTTCCAATAATTTCTTTAATCTTATCTTTTTCAACCATGAATGTTTTCATAGCAGGAGCGTTCTCAGAGAGCTCTTTAGGAGTCGAAATCGCCTCATTCATGATTCCTAGAATATGAGCGATAGCAACCTTAGCCTTAGTTAGAGCTGTTTCCATAATGGCTTCATTAATACCTTGAATTTTAATATCCATTTGTAATGCTGTAATACCATTCTCAGTTCCAGCAACTTTAAAGTCCATGTCACCTAAGTGATCTTCATCACCCAAGATATCAGTTAGGACAGCAAAATCATCGCCTTCTTTGATTAATCCCATTGCTATTCCAGCAACTGGACTTGAAATTGGAACCCCTGCATCCATTAGTGATAAAGAAGTACCGCATACTGATGCCATTGAGCTTGATCCATTTGATTCTGTTATCTCAGAGACAACTCTCATTGTATAACCAAAATCTTCTAGATCAGGCAATACTGCTTTAATAGCTCTTTTCGCTAAATTGCCGTGTCCAATTTCTCTTCTTTTTGGTCCCATTGGCATACCAATTTCTCCAACACTATATGCTGGAAAATTGTAATGAAGCATGAAATTGTCAGTGCTTTGGCCTTCAATAGACTCAATTCTTTGAGCGTCTCTTGATGAGCCTAAAGTTGCAACAACAATTGCTTGGGTCTCACCTCTTGTGAACAATGAAGATCCATGAGTACTAGGAAGAACATCTGTCTCAACAAATATAGGTCTAACAGTATCCGTATCTCTTCCATCAATTCTAGGCTGCTTACTTAAAATATTTTTTCTTACTATGTCTTTTTCAAGATTTTTAAATGCTCCAAGAACTTTACCAAGTTGAATTTCATCAGCATCTGGATAAGAGTCAACAATTGCATCTTTTATAACTCCAATAGCTGCTGTTCTTTCTGACTTATCTTTAATTGTGAAAGCTTCTGTAATTTGATCAGTAAACTTCTCAGATAGCTCTGCAGCGTATACGGGTGATTCCTCATCAACAGTGACAACCCAATCTTCTTTACCAGCTTTTTCTTTAAGTTCAGAACAAGCCTTTACAACAGCTTGCATTTCTTGATGGGCAAATAAAACGGCGCCAAGCATTAAATCTTCATTAAGCTCTTTAGCTTCAGATTCGACCATTAAAACAGCTTCTTCTGTTCCAGCCACTACCATGTCTAGGTATGAATCTTCTAACTCTTCATACGAAGGATTAAGAACATAATTACCATCAACAAACCCAACTCTTGCTGCTCCCATAGGACCATCAAAAGGTACTCCAGCAACACATAATGCTGCAGATGCGCCTATCATGGCTGCTATATCTGGGTTTTGATCTTTTCCTGAAGACAATACGGTACAAAAAATTTGTACTTCATTTTTAAAACCTTCTGGGAATAACGGTCTTATAGGCCTGTCTATAAGTCTTGAAGTTAATGTTTCTCTCTCTGTTGGTCTTGCTTCTCTTTTAAAGAAACCTCCAGGTATGGTACCTGTTGCATAAAATTTTTCTTGATAAAACACTGCTAATGGGAAGAAATCTTTTTTTGGATCTGCTTCTTTTTTAGCCACAACAGTTGTTAATACAACCAAATCATCAATGGTTACAACCACTGCTGCAGTGGCTTGTCTAGCGACTTTGTTTGTTTCTAATTTTACTAATTTATTTCCGTACTGAAATTCTACTTTGGTAGATTCTAATTTATTATTTTCCACGATTTTCCTTTTAATTAACCTCTTAGTTTTAACTCTTTAATAATATTAGAGTAACTTTCTGGGTTTTTCCTTTTTAAATAAGCCAATAATTTTCTTCTAAGATTTACCATTCTGATTAAACCTGTTCTTGAGTGATGGTCTTTCTTATGTTCTTTAAAGTGACTTTGAAGTTTGTTGATATTTTCTGATAGTAATGCAATTTGAACCTCTGGTGATCCAGTATCGTTATCGCTTTTCTTGAATTTTTCAACTATCAGTTCTTTTTCTTTAGCTATTAATGCCATTATATAATTCCTCGATGCGTGTTATTAAAAGTTTGCAGCCTCACGCAACTAAAGCATGCGAGCGTACTTTAAACCTAATTAAGCTATTAAACAAGTCGTTTAAGTTGAAGCTTAGAATCCCAAACTTCACCAAGACCTAGGAATTTTTTATCATTATCATAGATTCTAAATAAAGTACTTTCTTGGCCTTCAAAATCAAACCTAACTCCATTAAAAAACAATCTAGTTTCATCTTGAGTTAGTGATAATTTATCAAAATTAAGAAATGCGCTTTCAATACTGATGATTGATTCATGATTAAGCTCGTCTAGACTGCAAGCATCATCTAAATTAAACACTCCCTGGCTAAGCCTTACAAGTGATGATAGGTGAGCTCCTGTTCCTAACCTCTCTCCAAGATCTCGAGCAATAGATCTGATGTAAGTACCTTTAGAGCAATGGATGTCGCAAACACAGATATTATTATGGACATTAATATTTTTGATTGAATAAATATTTATTTCTCTAGGGGGTTTTGAAATAAGCACTCCTTCTCTAGCATATTTATACAAAGGTTTACCTTTGTGCTTTAAAGCAGAGTAATGAGGAGGATTCTGCATTGATTTGCCTATAAATTGAACAAGTTTAGCTTCAACCTCACCCTTATCCTTTTTGATATCAGATGTTTGTATTATCTCTCCCATAGCATCATCAGTATCGGTGGAAGACCCAAGTGTTATTCCTGCTCTATAGGTTTTATCTCCATCAAGAAAAAAAGAGGAAAATTTTGTTCCTCTATTGATACCTAAAACTAAAACACCCTCTGCCATGGGATCAAGGGTACCCAAATGACCTGCTTTTTTAATATTTAATTTCTTTTTTGCAGATTGAAGGGCAGAGTTAGAGCTAACACCCTTTGGTTTGATAAAATTTACAAAACCATGCATCTATAAATCTTGAAGTAACTTTTCAATATTCTCAGAATATTCGATACTTTCATCGAATCGAAAATTAATTATGGGTACTCTTCTTATTTTCATGGTTCTTGATAATTGAGATCGAACCATCCCTGAAAATTTTTTAAGAACTTTATTTTCTAGACCACTTTCAGACTTATTTATTGATTGTCCAATCACAGAATAATAAACAGTTGCTATGCCAATATCATCAGAAACCTTTACAGCAGTTACATTAATGTTTTGAAGTCTTGGATCTTTGGTTTTGCGATTAATTATTAAGGAAATTTCTTTTTTAAGTTCATCTGCAATTTTATCTGATCTAAGTGATGCCATGAAAATTAAGAAATAGTTTGAGCTTCCTCTTTTCTATCAAAGACTTCGATTTTATCTTTTGGTCTAATGTCTTTATAGTTTTTAATACCCATTCCACATTCACTTCCATTTTTCACTTCTGAAACATCGTCTTTAAACCTTCTTAAAGAATTAAGTTCACCTTCAAAAATAACCACATCGTCTCTTAAGACTCTTACAGGTTTGTTTCTATTTACTGAGCCCTCAACAACCATACAACCTGCAACTTGACCAAATTTAGGCGAGTTGAATACTTCTAAAACTTCTGCAGTGCCTATAATTTCTTCTCTAATAATAGGATCAAGCAATCCGCTCATACGCGCTTTAACATCATCAAGAAGCTCATATATGATGCTGTGATAGTTAAGAGGAATAGACTCTTCTTCAGCAATTTTTTTAGCAGTATTATCCGCTCTTACATTAAAGCCAAGGATAATTGCGTCTGTAGCAAGAGCAAGGTTTGCATCTGATTCAGATATTCCACCAACACCACTTGAGACAATTTTAACTTTCGCTAAATCATTACCCAATTCGTGCAATGCAGCCAATATTGCTTCACAAGTTCCACCAACATCAGTTTTTACAATTATATTCAATACTTTCTTAGCATCTTGTCCAAATGATTCAAAAAGGTTGCCTGCTGAATCATCTTTTTGCTTGAGAAGCTTTCTTTCTTTCTCTCTATCAACTCTATGCTCAACAATTTCTCTTGCTTGTTTATCATTTTTTACAACTTGGAATACATCACCTGCGTTTGGCACACTATTCAAACCAAGAACTTCTATTGCAGCAGAAGGACCTGCAGATTTTTCTTTCTTACCATCACTGGTTGTAATGCTTTTAATTTTTCCAATAGAGTTGCCCGCAGCAATAATATCACCTGTTTTTAGAGTCCCATTTTGGATTAGTAAAGTGGCAACCGAACCTTTAAATTTATCTAATTCAGACTCAACAACAACACCTTGAGCTGGTCCATCATAAGAAGCTTTTAACTCTAACAGCTCAGCTTCTAATGATACTGAATCTAATAATTTATCAACGCCATCGCCTTTTAAGGCTGAAACTGGAATCATCTGTATATTTCCGCCCCAGTCTTCAGGAACTAAATCTTTAGCAGCAAGCTCACCTTTAACTTTTTCAGCATCTGCTCCCGCTAAGTCCATTTTGTTGATAGCAACAACAATAGAAACATTAGCAGCTTTTGCATGGTTTATAGCTTCTTCTGTTTGAGGTTTAATCCCATCATTAGCAGCAACAACTAAAATTACTATATCTGTAGTATTAGCTCCTCTTGCTCTCATGGATGAAAAAGCAGCATGACCAGGCGTGTCTATAAATGTGATCCTTCCCTTAGATGTTTCAACTTGGTAAGCTCCAATATGTTGAGTAATGCCTCCTGCTTCGCCATCAACCACTTTTGTTTCTCGAATATAGTCTAGTAAGGTAGTTTTACCATGGTCGACATGCCCCATTACAGTCACAACGGGTGACCTTTGAGATGGTTCATCCTTATACTCAATAAGACTTGCAAAATCTTCTTCAAGATCTTTTTCTTCAAGTGCAACACCAATATGACCAATTTCTTCAACAACAAGAACTGCTGTTTCTTGATCTATTACATCATTAATTGTTGCAGGAACACCAAGTGCCATTAAATTTTTAACTACTACACCACCTTTAACAGCCATAAGCTTAGCAAGATCACCAACCTGAATGGTTGAAGGTATTTGAATTTCTTTTTTTACTACTTCAGTAGGTGCCTCAAACTGATGGTCGCCATCTGATTTGAAACTGCCCTCTCTTCTTCTGTAGGCATTTACCGCACTTGATAATTGATCTTTTACATTAACTTTTTTAGCAGGCCTTTCAGGAGATTTGGAAGCAGCCTTAAATTTTTCTCTTTTTTTCTGCTCTTCTTGTTTTAATCTTGCAGCCTCTTTTAGCTGTTCTTCTCTTTTTCTTTGTTGTTCTTTTAATTGCTCTGATGCCGCAGCTCTCTTTGCTTCAATATTGTCTGAATAGCTCTTGATAGGCTGACCATCATTAGCGGTCTTATTTTTTGAAGTAACAGTTATGTTTCCAGAGGATGTAACTGATTTGGACGCAGGTGCTTTTCCGCCTTTTAGTGATCTAAGTAATGCCTGTTTATCAGAAGCTGTAATTTCGTCTGAGCTGCTTGAATGTTTCAAACCAGCATTCTGCATTCTTTCAATAAGTGCAGCGTCTGAAATTTTTAATACTTTTGCAAAATCTTTTACTGTTAAAGCCAAAATAACTTCCTTTTAATTTTTATTTAAACCAATCTTCTCTTGCTTTCATGATTGCTGCCGAGCCAACATCATCAGCTATCTCAATAATATCCTGTAACTCATCTACAGATAGTTCAGCGAAATCATCTTTATTTTTAATTCCTTTGTTTGAAAGTTTTTGAATATCATCTTCGCTAATGCCAAGACCTTCAAACGAGTCAAGATTATCTTCTTCTTCTGTAATAGCGCCCATGGCTTCCATCAAAGCGGCGTCTTCTGCTGCACTTTTTATTCTTTCGATTTCAGCCTCATCTTCGGCAATATTTTTTAGTACTGAGTTATCAACATACGCAATATCATCAAAGCTTCCTAGACCAGAAGAAATTATTTTCTCAGCAACCTCTTCAGTAACACTTAAGCTATCTATTAGTTTCACCATGAATTCTGTTTCATCAACCTTAACTTTAGCTTCAGCCTCTTCACTACTTATAATATTAAGCTCCCATCCAACCAATTGAGATGCTAAACGAATATTTTGGCCTCTTGATCCAATTGCAAGAGCTAAGTTATCTTGATTCACAGCAATTTCCATTGATCTTGAATCTTCATCCATAACAATAGAATCTACTTTTGCAGGCACTAATGCATTGATAACTAATTGCGCTGGATTATCATCGTATATAACAATATCAATCCTTTCATTGCCAAGCTCTGATGACACAGCTTGAACTCGAGATCCCCTCATACCAACACATGCACCAACGGGATCTATTCTTCCATCATTTGTTTTAACAGCAATTTTAGAGCGTGACCCCGGCTCTCTTGCGACGCCTCTAATTTCAATAATATCTTCATTAATTTCAGGCACTTCAATACTGAAAAGTTCAGTCACCATTTCTGGGCATACTCTATCAAGCATTAATTGCGGCCCTCTTCCTTCAACCTCTTGGATTTTAAGAATAGCTCTAATTCGATCATTGATTTTATAAATCTCTCCCGGCATGAGCTTGTCTCTTGGTAAGATAGCCTCGGCTTCGTTTGCAATATCAACAATAATATTGTCACGAGTTACTCTTTTAACAGATCCTCCGACCAATGTTCTATCTTTAGATTTAAATTGAGCTACAACCTTCTCTCTTTCAGCTTCTCTAACTTTCTGAAGCATTACTTGCCTCGCAGCCTGTGTTTCTATTCGCCCAAACTTAATATTTTCAACAGCCTCAGTAAAGATATCGCTAAGCTCTAGTTTTGAATCTTCAGGAGAGACATGTGTCTCTTTGTGAAAGTATATGTCGTCAGGGTCAGCAACTATCCAACTTCTATGAGTTTGATATTCACCAGATTCTCTATCAATGCTAACACTAAGCTCTGCATCTTCATGAAAATGTCTTTGAGAAGCTGATGCTAATGCCACCTCAACAGCATTAAATATAACTTCTTTTGTAAGACCTTTCTCGTTTGATACTGAATCAACTACCAATAATATTTCATTACTTTGCATGTTCACTTTCCTTCATAATTTTTTCAAAATTTGGTTCTAGTTTACAGAAATCCATATCCCCAAACTCAAGTTTATATTCAAGATCAGATGTTTCTATTGTAATTAACTGATCTTTACATTCTGTTAAGCAACCACTGATATTTTTAATACCATTCAAAGGCTCTCTTAATTTAATTTTAAAGTCTTCTCCAAGATAGTCATTTAATTGACCAAAATTAAAGAATCTTCTTTCAATACCTGGTGTTGAAACCTCTAAAACAAAATCTTCACCAAGAATTGATTCTAGCTCAACCTCGTAATTCAAATCCCTTGATACATTCTCACAATCTTCAATACCAGCACCCTCATGAGATTCAATATATATTCTCAAAGTGGGTCTTCTTTTACCTCTTAATATCTCAATGCCCCATAGATAGCATTCATGCCTGCCAATTACAGGGTTCACAATGTTCTCTATGTCGTCCTTATTCATTCTCTTATATAAAAAAAGGGCAAATGCCCCACAAAAATTAATATATGTATGTGGTAGCGGGGGCTGGATTTGAACCAACGACCTTCGGGTTATGAGCCCGACGAGCTACCAGGCTGCTCCACCCCGCATCGCACCGAAGGTGAAGTGTAAATAAAGGTACCACCATTGGTCAAGTTATATATTTATTAATATTTAAAAAATATGTTGGTATAATTCTCGCTTAGCCGAGGTGGTGGAATTGGTAGACACGCTAGCTTGAGGGGTTAGTGAGTGAAAACTCGTGCGGGTTCAAGTCCCGCTCTCGGCACCAGCTTGTAATAAATATAAAAAATACCTTTGTATTATTTTATTATTCCTCTGGTATTGAATCAGAATTACTTTCTTCAAGTGCCTCTTCTATAAGCGGAGTATCAAAAATTTGGTCTGTATTGTCCGTTTTATACAAGTAGGCTAAGAATAATGTTAAAACAAGCCAAAGAGCTGCAAGAAAAGATGTAAGTTTGCCTAGAAAATTAGATGGACCCAAAGCTCCAAACATTGAATTAGAAGAACCCCCACCAAAAGCCGACCCTAGATCAGAGCCTTTTCCTTGTTGAAGAAGAACGAGCACAATTATAGCAATGGCTAAAATCACGCATAAAATTTGTATTAAAGTAATCATCCTAATTATTCCTATTAAATTCATTTGCTATTAAAGCAAATTTCTTACCATCTAGAGATGCTCCTCCTACAAGAGCACCATCTATATTGCTGCAATCAAAAAATGATCCAGCATTTTCAACATCAACACTTCCACCGTAACAAACTGAAGGAACATAGTTGTTTGAAGTTGCAGATTGTACAACATCTTTTATATATTCGTTAATTTCATTTACATCAGTTGGGTTCGGTGTTTTTCCAGAACCAATAGCCCATAAGGGTTCATAGGCAATGATAATATCTTGAGGTATATGAATATCTGACAGGCATTCGTTAAGCTGTTCTTTTATTGTTATTAATGTTTTTTTATTTTCAAAATCTGAATAAGATTCACCAATACATAACACTGGAGTTAATTTTGAAGAAATTAAGTTTTTTAACTTTTCTCTTATGAGTTCATTGCTTTCGTTAAATATCGTTCTTCTTTCAGAGTGACCAATAATAGCGAAGTTACAATTAAGATCAGCCAACATGGATGAAGAGACTGAACCAGTCTTGGCACCTGAACCAACACCTACATCTTGAGCTCCAACCTTAAGATTATTTTGGTTTGCATCAGATAATAACCTTTCTAATTTTTCTATATAGGTATAAGGCGGGGCTATGCCTAAAGTTGTATGATTATTATCAATATTAGATATAAAATCTTGAACCCAGCGAACGATCATTTGCTCAGAACCATTTGACTTAAAATTAGCAATGATCATTTTTTTACAGCTTTGATTCAATAAGTTGAGATAGGTCCTTGGCGTATTTCTTAGCTGTATTTTCGTCGCTTGCTTCAACCATTACTCTTATCTTGCTCTCTGTTCCAGATGGTCTTACCAATACTCTGTCTACTGTAATATCAGATTGAGCGTCAGAAATTGCAGATTGAATAGATGAGTCATTGATAACATCTTTATTTTTAACGGAAACGGCGATATTAATTTGTGGTCTTTTATTGTAGTTTGCAAGAACTTCGCTAGGTGTTTTTTCTAAAATCATCAATGAAGAAATAACTTTTAAAGCAGCAATTGTGCCATCACCGGTACTTACTAAATCTTTGCTAATTATATGCCCAGATGTTTCTCCTCCAAGCAACCACCCCTTTTCAGAAAGCTTCTGGCTTACGTATTTATCGCCAACATCAGCTCTTACAAATTTATATCCTAGTTTTTTTAAGCCGTCTTCTAACCCAAAATTACTCATCTTGGTACCAACCACTCCAGCCCATGCCCCAACTCTGTTCGGGTTTGCAAAAGCCATGATATAAAGAAGATCATCACCATCAAGAATGTTTCCATGACAATCAACCAAAATTACCCTATCACCATCTCCGTCTAGAGCAACACCATAATCTGCTCTGTGTTTTACCACCTCTTCCTGAAGTAATTCAGGGTGCGTTGAACCACAGCCCTGGTTTATATTAAAACCGTCAGGATTATTTCCAATCAAAATAACTTCAGCTCCAAGCTCTTTAAATACTGACGGACTAACCTTGTAACAGGCGCCATGAGCGCAATCTAAAACTATTCTTAAGGACGAAAAATTTAAATAAGTAGGAACTGTTGATTTACAAAACTCAATATATCTAGCTCCAGATTCATCAAATCTTTCTGCCTTGCCTATGGATGAACTATCGACGATGTTCATCTCTCCAGCTATTATCTTTTCTATCCGCTTCTCAATATCTTTTGATAACTTTTCGCCATTGGGCATAAATATTTTTATTCCATTATCCAAAAAATCATTATGTGAAGCGCTTATAACAAGCCCGAAAGAATCTCTCACTGATCTAGTAAGATATGCAACACCTGGAGTTGGAATTGGTCCCAAAAGCTTTACATCAACTCCAGCTGATATAAACCCAGCCTGGAGTGCAGACTCAAGCATATATCCTGATACTCTTGTATCCTTGCCAATCATTACTGTATTCCAACCCAATTCTTTTGCAACAGTGCCGGTAGCATGACCGATCCTTAGACAAGCCTCAGGGGTAATAAGAGTTTCTACAGGGCCCCTTATGCCATCAGTTCCAAATTTTAAATTCATGCTATGAATTATAACTCTTCAGCAGTACCTTTGATTGAAGTTTTTTTATTTACTTTTTTGGTGGGCTCATCATCAGACCAACCTTTAGGCTCCCTGGGTTCAGCTCCAGCCATAATGTCATCAATCTGATTTGCATCAATAGTTTCATATTTCAATAGTGCATCAGCCATAACATTCAACTTATCAAGATTACTTTTAAGCATTTCATCAGCTCTACTGTAGCAAGAATTTATAATAGACTTAATTTCTTGATCAATTAGCTTGGAAGTATCTTCGCTTATTGTTTGTGTTGGCGATGATGCTGATCTTCCAAGGAATGGACTACCCTCATCTTCTCCATATTTTAATGGGCCTAATTTTTCTGATAAACCCCACTTAGTAACCATATTTGTTGCTATGTTTGTTGCAACTTCAATATCGTTAGACGCTCCAGTTGTTATGCCGTTATCACCATTAATAATATTTTCAGCAATCCTACCACCAAACAATGCACATATTCTGCTGAGTAAATATTCTTTACTTTGCATATATGTATCTTCCTCGGGAAGGAACATGGTAACGCCAAGGGCCCTTCCTCTTGGGATTATGGTTACTTTATAAACTGGATCATGTTTTGGAGAAAGACGTCCAACAATTGCATGACCTGCCTCGTGATAAGCTGTGATTCGCTTTTGCTCTTCACTCAATATCATCGACTTTCTTTCGGCTCCCATCATAATTTTATCTTTTGCTAAATCAAGATGATTTTGGTCAATTTTTTTATCTGAATATCTTGCAGCAAATAAGGCCGCTTCATTAATTAAATTTGCTAAGTCTGCACCAGAGAAACCAGGTGTTCCTCTTGCAATTACTGATGGGTCAACATCAGCACTGATTGGCACTTTTCTCATATGAACTTTCAGGATTGCCTCTCTTCCTCTAATATCTGGCAAATCAACTACAACTTGTCTGTCAAATCTACCTGGTCTTAATAACGCAGGATCTAACACGTCTGGCCTGTTGGTCGCAGCAATTACAATTACTCCATCGTTACCTTCAAAACCATCCATTTCAACTAGTAACTGATTAAGAGTTTGCTCTCTTTCATCATGACCACCACCAAGACCCGCGCCTCTATGACGCCCAACTGCATCAATTTCATCAATAAACACGATACATGGTGATTGTTTTTTTGCCTGCTCAAACATATCTCTAACTCTAGACGCCCCAACACCTACAAACATTTCGACGAAATCAGAGCCTGAGATAGTGAAGAAAGGAACCTTGGCTTCGCCTGCAACAGCTCTAGCAAGAAGTGTTTTACCTGTTCCTGGAGGACCTACCATTAAAACGCCTCTAGGTATCTTACCCCCAAGCTTTTGAAATTTAGTTGGGTCTCTAAGAAAGTCTACAAGCTCTTGAACATCCTGTTTTGCCTCTTCACAACCAGCAACATCATTAAAGTTTGTCTTAACTTTTCCACCCTCCATGAGCTTAGCCTTGCTTTTACCAAATGACATTGGTCCACCTTTTCCAGACATTCCACCTTGCATCTGCCTCATAAAAAAGAAAAATATTCCTAAAAGCAAAATAATAGGAAATGCTCCAACCAATAGCTGCGAAAGTATTGAAGGTTGCTCAATTTTCTCAAATACAGCAATAACTCCATTATCTTCAATTGCAGCATCTACTGCCTCGTCTTTTTTGAAGATAGGGTGTGTTGTTTCGAATTTAGATCCGTCAAGCCTATCACCAATAATTGTCATCTGATCGCCTTTGTAGACAACCTTAGCAATGCTATCTGATAAAATTTCTTCTTTAAATTGGCTATAACTAATTTGCTCTCTTGTATTAGAATTTTCAATATTATTGAAAACGAAAATCAAGAAAGATCCTAGAATCATCCATACAAATAAATTTCTAAATATACTATTCATCATCGTTTATGAGCTCCATACAAATAAATTTCTGCCGATTGTTTCTTTGATGCGGCAGGTTTGAAAGTTTGAACAGTTTTAAACAACGTATCCATTTCTTTCCTAAGCCTTTTAAACATACTGTTTTGAAAGGTTTTGATTATAAATTTACCATTATTTTTATCTATATATGTATGAGCTGCTTTTAAAGTGAGAATATTCAACTCATAAATATTTTCTATATCAACAGTGTTGATACCAGTAATGTTTGGGGCTATATCAGAAATTACAAGATTAAATTTACCCTTTAGACATTTTATTTCTGGAATTTCATCTATTGACTCTATGCTTTTTTGAAAAAAGTTAACGCCGCTAATGTCTTCCATATCTAAAATATCAATTGCAAAAATTTCTGATTTAGGCATTTTTAATTTTAAGAAGTGTGACCAGCCTCCAGGAGCAGATCCTATATCTAATATTTTGTCTGTGTTGTGAAGAGTATTCGTCTTTAGCAAAATTTCTTCAAGCTTATACACAGCTCGCGTTTTATAACCTGCTTGTTTTGCCTTAATGGCCCACTTGTCTGCATGCATTATAGATGCTTTACATCTATCACTTCATAATTCAGCTTTTTAGATGGGGTGATAATTACGATCTCATCATCTATGTGTTTCCCAATTAACCCTTTAGCAATAGGAGTATCTATTGAGATTTTTCCCGCATCAGGGTCTGACTCTAAATTACCAACAATTTTGTAAGAAATTTCTTTATCATCATCAATATCGTAAAGAGTTACGGTCGAGCCAAAAACGACCCTTCCTGTTTCAGGTATATCTTTTACATCAATCACCTGCGCATTAGACAAAGCACTTTCCATCTCATTTATCTTAGCTTCAACAAGACCTTGAAGTTCTTTTGCAGCATGATATTCAGCATTTTCTTTTAAATCACCGTGAGCTCTTGCTTCAGCAATAGCTTCAGAAATTTTTGGCCTTTCAATAAATTTAAGCTGAGATAATTTCTCTTTTATAACTTTTTCACCATCTTTGGTAATTGGAACTGTACTCATTGAGATATTATAGCAAGATATTTAAAACTAATTTATTTCTTGTAAAGAAGTATAAACCCAATCATCCTGATCAGTTTTTAAAGCCTCCATTACAGCAAATGCTCCAAACATAGTTGTTGTACAAAAAGTTTTAGTTCTTAATGCAGACTGCCTTATAGAAGAAGAGTCTTCTATTGATTGTTTTCCCTCGGTGGTATTAATTACTAAATCTATTTCATTATTTAATAAGCTATCGACTGTATGTGGTCTTCCTTCATTCACTTTATTAATTTTCTTGACTTCAAAGCCCAAATTTAAAATGTATTCAGCTGTCCCGCCTGTAGCAATTAAATTGAAATTATTTCCAATAATTAAAGGTATTAACTCGTCTAAGTATTTTTTGTCAGCATCCTTAACACTTATAAATACATCACCGCCTAATGGAATATTTTTTCCTGCTCCTTTTTGTGCTTTTGCATAGGCTTCACCAAAGTTTCTTCCTATTCCCATCACCTCACCAGTGGACTTCATTTCTGGACCAAGTATTGGGTCTACCAAAGGGAATTTATCAAATGGAAGCACAGCCTCTTTAACAAAAAATAAATCGTCTGGAAGTTTTGCAGAAAATTCTTGATCGATAAGAGATTTTCCTATCATTGATTTTGATGCAGCTTTTACAAGAGAATGCCCAATGGCTTTAGAGATAAAAGGAACCGTTCTTGAAGCTCGTGGGTTTACTTCAATAATAAATATTTCATTGTCCTTTACTGCAAACTGAATATTCATAAGCCCTACAATACTCAATTCATTTGCAATTTTAATAGCTTGATCTCCAATACGTTTCTGGATATGAGCGGATAAACTGTATGGAGGGAGAGAGCATGCTGAGTCTCCTGAGTGTATTCCTGCTTGTTCTATATGCTGAAGTATCCCTCCTATTTGGATATTTGTCCCATCAGACACAACATCAACATCCACCTCTACTGCGTCTGTTAAATACCTATCTAGCAGAACAGGCTTGCTATTAGAAACTTCAACGGCATTGGTTAAATAAGAGTCAAGTTCATTTGTATTATGAACGAGCTGCATAGCTCTTCCTCCGAGAACATAAGATGGTCTTACAACAATTGGAAATCCAATTTTTTCCGATGCCTTTAAAGCCTCTTCTTTATTTTTAACAGTTGCATTATTTGGCTGAGTTAGCTCAAGCTTTTCGACAAGCTCCTGAAACCTCTCTCTGTCCTCAGATCTATCAATGGCATCAACATCGGTGCCAAGTATTTTTATTCCTTTTTCAGCAAGTGTATCAGCGAGCTTAAGCGGCGTTTGGCCACCAAATTGAATTATTACGCCATCAGGCGACTCAACATCAATAATATCTAGAATTTTTTCAGAAGTAATTGGTTCAAAATAAAGTCTGTCTGAAATATCAAAGTCTGTAGAAACAGTTTCAGGATTACAATTTACCATTATTGATTCTATGCCCTCTTCTTGCATTGCAAGCGAGGCATGAACACAACAATAATCAAACTCAATACCCTGACCAATTCTATTAGGGCCGCTTCCCAGAACCATAATTTTTTTATTTTTAGTTGGGCTACTTTCGCATCGATCGCCATATGTAGAATACATGTAACATGTTGAAGTTGAGAACTCAGCCGCACAAGTGTCCACTCTTTTAAATATAGGTAGAACGTTCATCACCTTTCTTCGCTCTCTTATATCTTTTTGGCTAGAGTTAGTTAAATGCGCTAACCTTGAGTCAGAAAAACCTCTTTTCTTGAGAGAAAGTAAGTCATTTTTTTCAAAAGTTTCTATGTTTTTATTTATAAGTGATTTTTCTATTTTTATAAGTTCAGATATTTGATCTAAGAACCAATAATCTATTTTTGTAAGACTATAAATTTTTTCATTACTCCATCCCTTTCTCATAGCGTCAGTGACATAAAAAATTCTACTGGGGCCGGGAAATGATAGTTGATACTTAAGCTCGTTTTCTGAATCAGGATTTTCTATATCAATGATTGAGTTGAAGCCATCAAGATCCTCTTCCATACTGCAAATTGCTTTTTGCAAAGACTCTTGGAAATTGCCTCCAATTGCCATTACCTCACCAACTGATTTCATTTGTGTTGTAAGCCTTGAATTAGCTTGCGGGAATTTTTCAAAAGCAAATTTAGGTATCTTTGTAACTATGTAATCTATACTTGGTTCAAATGAGGCAGGCGTAAGGCCACCTGTAATATCATTCTTAAGCTCATCTAGTGTAAATCCGACTGATAATAAAGCAGCTACTTTAGCAATTGGAAATCCAGTAGCTTTTGATGCAAGCGCAGAGGATCTGCTCACCCTCGGATTCATTTCAATTACTACCATTTTTCCATTTTCTGGATTCACAGCAAACTGAACATTAGAACCTCCAGTCTCAACACCTATTTCTCTAAGAATCTTAAATGAAGCATTACGCATTATTTGATACTCTTTATCAGTCAAAGTTTGCGCAGGGGCGATTGTGATTGAATCGCCAGTGTGAACTCCCATTGGGTCAAGATTTTCAATTGAACAAATTATGATGCAATTATCATTTTTGTCTCGCACAACCTCCATCTCATATTCTTTCCAACCAATCAAAGACTCGTCTATTAGCAATTCTGTTGTTGGAGATAATTCAAGACCTTTTTCGCATATTTTTTTAAACTCATTGATATTGTAAGCAATTCCACCTCCCGTACCTCCCATGGTAAATGAGGGTCTAATTATGCAAGGGAAGCCTATTCTTTCTTGGACACTTAGAGCGTCTTCCATTGAATGAGCAATGCCAGAATTTGGTGTATCAATATTTATTGATTTCATGGTTTTATCAAAAAGCTCTCTGTCTTCGGCCTTATCAATAGCTTCTTTATTTGCACCAATAAGTATGACGCCGTGCTTTTCAAGCACTCCCTCTTTTGCAAGAGACAGAGCAGTATTTAAGGCTGTTTGCCCACCCATTGTTGGCAATATTGCATCAGGTTTTTCCTTCTCAATAATTTTTTCGACTGATTTCCAATGAATAGGCTCAACGTATGTTGCATCTGCTAACAATGGGTCAGTCATGATTGTTGCGGGATTAGAGTTAACAAGAATTACTCTGAATCCTTCTTCTTTAAGCGCCTTGCAAGCCTGAGCTCCTGAATAATCAAACTCGCATGCTTGCCCAATAATAATTGGACCTGCTCCAATTATTAATATTGAGGATATATCCTTACGCTTTGGCATGCTCTTCCACCAATAATTTAAATTTTTTAAAAAGTACTTGTATTTCTTGAGGCCCTGGACTTGCTTCTGGATGCCCTTGAAAACTAAATGCAGGCTTGTCTGTAAACTCTATACCTTGAAGAGAATTATCAAATAAAGAGATATGAGTTTTAGTAATATTATCTGGCAGTGTTTCACCATTGACAGCAAAACCATGATTTTGGCTAGTAATAAAAACCTCATTGGTTGATAAATCTTGAACAGGATGGTTTGCCCCATGATGTCCAAACTTCATTTTATAGGTTGAAGCTCCGGCTGCAATTGATAAAAGTTGATGGCCTAAGCAAATTCCAAATATTGGTATTCCTGATTTTAAGAATAACTTAATATTATCGATTGCATATGTGCATGGCTCTGGATCACCAGGGCCATTTGAAAGAAAAATTCCATTTGGAGATTTTTTCATCACGTCTTCAAAAGATGTTTTTGCATTCACCACATCAACCTTTCCAACTGAATCAGCTAACAACCTTAAGATATTTTTTTTGATGCCAAAATCATAAGCAACTACGTTAAGATCTTTGTTACTTTCAAGATAATCGGGCCAAGTACCTTCAATCCAGCCATACGGATCTTTAGAGGATACTTCTTTTGCAAGATCCAACCCAGATAGGCCAGAAAAATTTTGCGCTTTCTTTATAGCTTCATCTTTTGTTATTTTGTTGAGCGATCCTATACAGCAACCCATGGAACCCTTTTCTCTAATGAGTGCTGTTAGATTTCTTGTATCAATGCCAGAGATAGCCATTGAATGATTTTTAATGAGAAAGTCTTCTAATGATTGGGAGCTTCTCCAATTGGATGGCTTTAAACAAAAGTCTTTAACAATTATTCCACATGCATGAATTTTTTCTGATTCATAATCTTCAATATTAATCCCAGTATTTCCAATGTGTGGGTGGGTAAATGTAATAATTTGTTTTTTATAGGAGGGATCTGTAATTATTTCTTGATAGCCTGACATCGAAGTATTAAAGACAATTTCTCCAACATCAACAATCTCGCTACCAAAACCCTCTCCATAAAAAATTGTTCCATCTTCTAGTGCCAATATAGAATTAAATGGCATTATAATGACCCCTTGAGAGGTTTAGGTAAAATAGAAAAGGGAACTTTTATAGAAGATATTTCGGATTTTAATGGGCTAAAATTATAAGCTAGCATTAAAATTGTACTTTATAGACTTAGTGGCTTTATGTCTATGTTTTTCTGAGAAAAAAAATGAAAATAACAATAAAAAATAAAGAAGAAATTAATAAAATGAGGATTGCTGGTAAATTGGCTGCAGAAGTTCTTGAAATGATTACACCATATGTTATTCCTGGGGTTTCAACAGGAGAACTCGATGACATATGCTTCAAATACATCACGGAAGTGCAGAAGACTATACCAGCTAATGTTGGTTATAGAGGTTATGAGAAAACAATTTGTTCAAGTGTAAATCAGGTTATATGTCATGGCATACCAGATAAAAATAAAATTTTAAAAAATGGTGATATTTTAAATATAGACGTAACAGTTATAAAAGATGGATGGCATGGCGATACATCAAAAATGTTTTTAGTAGGAAAATGTCAACCGCATAATGAAAGACTGGTAAAAGTAACTCAAGAGTGTCTATACAAAGCAATAAAGCTAGTAAAGCCTGGGGCCTATCTTGGAGATATAGGCCATATCATTCAGAAACATGCTGAATCAAATTATTACTCTGTTGTTGAAGATTATTGTGGGCATGGCATTGGTACCGTTTATCATGAGGAACCACAAGTTTTACATTATGGGACCCCCAATACTGGAGTTCAGCTCAAAGAAGGCATGTGCTTCACTATAGAGCCTATGATTAACCAAGGCTCTAAGTATTCAAAATCGTTAAGTGATGGTTGGACTGTTGAGACCAAAGATGGTCGAAACTCTGCTCAGTGGGAACATACTTTGGCTGTTACAAGTGATGGTGTTGAGGTTCTCACGAAAAGATCAGAAGAGTCCATATGACAGAGGAAATTGCCCATATAAATAAAGAATTCTGGGACAATTTCTCATCAATATATTCGGACCCAATACAAACAGATAATTATCTTCATAGGATATGCGCTTCTATTGAAAGTAAAATTAAAAGAAATTTTAAATTAGCAGGCCTGCATGATAATTATTCTCTTTATGCAATAGGTGGATTTGGTAAAAAAGAAATGTTTCCATCTTCTGATGTAGATATTTCCATCATTAAAAAAAATAAAGATGAAAGCAAGGTGCCTCAACTCGAAACCTTCATAGCATCAATGTGGGATTCGGGATACAAAATTGGTTGCTCTGTAAGGTCAATGAATGAATTGAAGAAGATAGTGAAAGAGGATCCTAAAGAACTTACAGCTTATTTAACTATAAGACCCTTAATCTCAGAAAATAAGGAGTATGAAAAAATACAAAAAATTATTGCCCAAGCTTGGACAAAGAGAAGATATTTCAAAGCTAAGTGTGATGAAAAATTACATAGACATCTATCATTTGACTCCTCTGCTCTTAGTTTAGAGCCAGATCTGAAAGAGTCTCCAGGAACCATGCGAGATTTTCATAATTCAGAATGGATTCTTAATTATTGTTTTGGTTTAAGTAGCTTCAAAGAAATTAGATCGTCTGATGATTTCAAGGAAGATTTTAACTCAGTTGTGATTTCTTATAAATTTATAAAAACTTTAAGATACGCAACAAATATTTGTACAAAAAATAAAAATAGGCTTAACTTTGAATCCCAGATAGATATAGCAAAACAGGCAATAACGAAAAACTTAAACTATAAAGACAAAGTAGAGTTAGTTATGAAGAGTTTCTACTTTCATGTTCAAAATATTCTAAGTTTTAATGAAATGGTTTCACAAATATTTAATGAGCAAAGCTCAATAGGTATTAAAAGAAAAAAAGGCTCTTTTTTTGTTAAAAATAATCAAATTGGATTTTTAGATCTTGATTTGAGTATTGATAACAGGGAGTTGATATTTGATATATTTATTGAGCTTGGTAAACACAAAAAGATTAATGAAATCAATTCAAAATCAATCTCTGCTTTAAAGAAATCTAATAAGTTAATTAACAATTCATTTAAACAAGACAGGGTTATATCTAAAAAATTTATTCAAATCCTTAAGTCTGAGCAAAACCTATCATCAATCTTAAGAACGATGAAGAACGTGGGTGTTTTACAATCATATATTCCAGATTTTGCTGAAATAGTTGGTCAGATGCAGTTTGATTTATTTCACATATACACAGTTGACGAGCATACATTTAAAGTAATGAGAAGTATGCGTCAAATGAAAATTACTTACTCAGATGAGTTTAAGCTCGAGAATGAGCTTATAAGAAAAATACCAAAGATAGAAATACTTTATATTGCTGGTTTATTTCATGATCTTGGAAAAGGTAAAGGCGGCAACCACTCAGAAATTGGAGCAAAAATCAGCCGAGATTTTGCAGAGAGACTGGGTTTATCACTAGCTGATTCAGATTTAATTTCATGGCTTGTTCTTCACCATTTAAAAATGTCATCTATCTCCCAGCGTCAAGATATCAGTGACCCAGAAACTATATCTCAGTTTGCAGATATTGTTCTAAATACTGAGAGATTAGACTACCTGTACCTCCTGACTGTTAACGATATTAGATCAACAAATCCAAGTTTATGGAATGCCTGGAAGCATGGTTTGCTTAAAGATTTATTCTTAACAACAAGATCATTTTTAAACAAAGAGCCAATAAAAACATCCAGAGAAATATCAACGGATAGGCAAAATTTTGTTTATAGCTCATTGAAAAAAGAAGATCTAAGATATTTACAGTCGATCTGGTCAAATTTTGATGATGTCTTTTTTAACAAACATTCTTCAGAAACTCTCTTATGGCAAAGCAAGCTTGTTCTGTCTTCATCTAAGAATGATATTAAGGTTGCTTGCAGAAAATGTTTCGATAATTATCTTGAAATATTTATACATATTGATAATGCAGATGGTTTGTTTCTTAAACTTGTAGAAGTGCTTGATAATGTTGGCTTGGAGGTTATTGATGCAAATATAAGTACAAGTATTGATAAGAAAATAGCGCTCAATACTTTTATCACCAAATTCCACTCACATGACAACCCTTTGCTGAAAAGTGAAATAGATACAATAACAAAAAAAATAATCATGAATTTTGATACATTTATCTCCTCAAACAATGCCTCAAGAATAAAAGTGAAACAGAGTGCTTTTAAGAATATGTCCAGAATAAGTAATGTAGAGGATGTTGATAGAAAAAAAAATCTACTTACTATTGAAGCTCTGAACTCAACCGGGCTTCTTGTAAAAATTGCAAAAACATTTAATGAGCATGGAATTTCGATACAGTCTGCACGAATAAATACTCTTGGTGAAAAAGTAGAGGATACTTTTGAAGTTGAGGATTTTACTTTATCCAGCGTATCTAAGAAAAAAATTAATAAAATTACATCAGTATTAGAAAAGATTATATAAATTATTAATTGTTCAACTTATAATATATTTATGGAAATTAATGCAAAAGGCTTTGCTTCTACATCGAGTGCTGGAAAGATACTTGATGTTCATTTTTACGCCATCAAATCTAAAAATTTTGATATTGAATTTCAAGTGGATGAATCATCAATTGTTAAAAAAATAGATCTTCATTTAACTTCTGATGATTTAGATAGCCCAATTAGCTCTGTTGAAGAGGCATATTTAAAACTCCATTTGATATCGCATAAAGTATTCAAGCCAAACTCTCTTAATCTTGATGGTTTGTTTAAGCATTTGCCTAATGTTGCATGGACGAATAAAGGCCCTATTGCGGCAGATGAAATTAACCAAGAGCTATTAAAATCAAAGTTAGAGGGTAAGCCCTTGCACCTAGTATCATTAGATAAATTTCCACAATTAACTAATTATATTGTTCCTAGAAATGTAAGAATAGCTGATACCAGCAGGGTTAGGCTTGGAGCCTATTTGTCTGAAGGAACTACGGTAATGCATGAGGGGTTTGTAAACTTCAATGCAGGAACCCTCGGAAGTGCAATGATTGAAGGAAGAATTTCAGCTGGAGTAGTGGTTGGAAATAATTCTGATCTAGGAGGAGGATGTAGCACCATGGGAACTCTTTCAGGAGGAAATAATGTAAAAATATCTATAGGAGAGAGCTGCTTGCTTGGTGCCAATTCTGGACTAGGCATACCATTGGGTGATAATTGCACTATAGAAGCTGGTTTATATATTACATCTGGATCAAAAATTGAATTACAGAATGAAGAAGGGGATAAATTAGATATAGTTAAAGGTTCTGATTTATCGTATGCAAACAATATACTTTTTTTAAGACATTCTATTGATGGAAAAATAATAGCAAAGCCAAATAAAAAGAGCATAGAACTAAATAACAGCCTACATAAAAATGATTAATTTTTTACAAAAACTTATACAGATTGAATCAATATCTCCGAAAGACATGGGTTGTTTTGATTTGATAGAGGAGCGCCTTAATAAGCTCAACTTTAATTGTGAAAGGATTAACTATTTAAATGTTGAGAACTTATATGCGACATTTGGTGACAAAGGTAAACTTTTTTGTTTTTTAGGTCATACAGATGTTGTACCAACAGGGCCGGTTGAAAACTGGACACATCCTCCCTTTTCAGCCCATATAGAGGATGGAATGATGTATGGAAGAGGGACTGCTGATATGAAGGGTTCTATTGCAGCCTTTCTTGATAGTGTTGAAGAGTTTCTTGAGGAAAATAAGGAGCCCAATTATAGAATTTCTATTCTTCTTACTAGCAATGAGGAAGGCAATGCATGTGATGGTTTTATAGATAGAATTGTTGACGATATGATTGAGAAAGCAGATGAGATTGATTACTGTCTTGTCGGTGAGCCAACTTCTAATGAAAGACTTGGTGATAGCATAAGAGTTGGAAGAAGAGGTTCGCTAAGCGGTGAGCTAAGAGTAAAAGGTAAGCAGGGGCATATTGCCTATCCAGAAAATGTTAAGAATCCAATATTTCTATCAAGCGATCTTATTGTGCAATTAAAAAATAAAGTCTGGGATAATGGAAATGCAATTTTTCAACCTACAAGCTTTCAAATTTCTAATATTGCATCTGGTACAGGTGCTAAAAATGTAGTTCCTGGCCATTTAGATATGGTCTTCAATTTTAGATTTTCTACTGAATCTACAGAAAGCTCTTTAAGAGATGAGTTTGAATCAATACTTCATGAATTAAATCTTGACTATGATATTGATTGGTATTTGAGTGGACTTCCATACCTTACAACAGACAGTACTTTGAAAGATATTGTTGTTAAATCAATAAAAAAAGAAACTGGGATTGATGCGGATAAAAATGCAAAAGGTGGCACATCTGATGGAAGGTTTATTGCAAAAATGAATACTGAAATTATTGAACTTGGACCTTTAAACAAAACAATTCATCAAATTGACGAATGTGTCAGCGTTAAAGATCTTGAAACTCTAAAGGCAATATACCTTGAAGTCCTTCGAGAGCTAAACTAATTTTCTTATAATATATTGATCAATTTATACCGTGCATTCCCTTTTTAAGCAAAGGTGAAAGCAGTGCTAAAATGACACCTACAGTAAGCGCTATTAATCCAACGCTTGTATACACATCAATAAATGCAGTTTTCTGATTTATTGAAAATATAACCTCTTCGCCTGCCATTTCCTCACTAGCTGTAGCTCTTGCAATCAAGCCTGCAACATAGTTACCAGCTGCAGAAGCGCAGAACCACATTCCCATCATCATGCCAACTATTCTTTGTGGTGAAAGCTTGGTGACTGAAGATAATCCTACCGGAGACAAGCATAGTTCACCGATTGTATGAAGAAGATAAATAAGCATTATCCAGATAACTCCAGTTTGAAGCCCAGTGCTATTATTCATGCCATAAACAAGAACCAAGAAACCAAGACCAACAAACATAATACCAATAGCAAATTTGAGTGGCGTTGAAGGCTCTATATTTCTTTTAGATAGAGCAAGCCACATAAATGCAAAAATTGGAGCAAGAGTAAATATGAAGAATGCATTTAATGATTGAAACATTGATGCAGGTACAGCCCATCCAAGTATTGTTCTGTCAACACCCCTATCGGTAAGAATGTTTAAAGATGAACCAGCTTGTTCAAATAAAGCCCAAAAAATTAATGAAAATAAAATAAGCACTCCTACAACTAATAACCTATCTCTCTCTTCTGCAGAGCATTTAAATAAGGCATAGAACAACCAAAATGCTACGCATATTGCACCAAATCCACCAAGAAGATTTCCAACAACTTCTTGATTTTGAATTAATAAATAAGAAAAAATTACCATAGCTATGCCGCTAATATATGCCCAATTCTCGTAAGATATATTAAATTTTGTTTCCTTGTAAAAGTCGCTAGTAGGCTCTGCATGTCCTTCTAAATATTCTTGTCCCCATAAGAATATAAATAAACCAATAAGCATCCCTACACCTGCAGCACCAAAGCCATAAGACCAACCATATGTTTCCCCTAGATAACCGCATAATAAAGAAGCAGTGAATGCGCCTATGTTGATACCCATGTAAAAAATTGTAAATCCAGGATCACGCCTAGGGTCGCCTTCTTTGTACAAAGCACCTACCATTGTTGAAATATTAGGCTTTAAAAAACCTACACCAGAAATAATCAATGCTAGAGATAGGTAGAATATTTGGATGCTGCTTTCAAATGCCATGCCAGTATGACCTAAGACAAGCAGAATAGCTCCAAAAGTGACTGCTTTTCGAGAACCTAGAATTCTATCAGCTAACATCCCACCAAAAACAGGCATGATATATACTAAAGACGTATAAGCTCCATAAATAATATAACTTTGTGCATCAGAGAAATTCCAATGCTTAGTAAGATAAAGTATTAATAGCGCTCGCATCCCATAGTAAGAAAAACGCTCCCACATTTCTGTAGCAAAACAAACAAAAAGGCCTTTAGGGTGTCCTAAAAATTCTGATGATGGTAATGATGTATTCATAAATTATTTATTATTAACAAAGTTTTAAGTACTATAGCAAAATGAATATAAAAACACAGTTTGTATCTCCTGTTAAAAGATTGGCAGCAACTATTTATGATGTTTTTTTACTTCTAGGAGTTTGGTTTGGTGTTGGTTCAATAGCGCTTTGGTTAAATAACTCCGAGATACTTCATCCTGGTATTGGTCTAGGTATTGTAATAGTAAGTGCGTGGCTATTTTATTCATTCTTTTGGATGAGAGGTGGGAAGACGCTTGGTATGGCTGCTTGGAATATCGAAATATACTCTCTTAATGGTGAAAATATTACTTTTATACAAGCAACACTTCGTTTTTATACCAACTTATTGATTGTTATTCTTATCGGAGCACCCCTACTCCAAATATATTTCTCAACAGATAAATTGGCTATAAATGATAAAATTTCTAAGACGAACTTAAGATTAATTTAGCCTTCTGTACATAAAAAAGCTGCACAGCAGCAAGACAAGCGCGGGAAGGCATATACCAATAAATAAAAATATATTGAATGAGATGGCAATACTTATAGTTAGGTCTTGCATAATTTGATACACAAAAGCCCCTAGAACTGATATCACAATTTTAGATCCTGGCGATGAGTCTCTCAAAGATCCAAATATAAAATAACCAAAAAACAAGATTAATATAGTTATAGAAATTAGCATAAAAAAGAATTTATAAATCTTTTTTTCAACGTGTGCTTTAAAAAATCTATCTTGCTTCCCTATATCTCCAGATAATATCTGGTTAAGACTATAACTTTCTCTTATTGTAAGATTTTCTATATCACGAAGATTTTTTGAGATGACTTTTGGGAAGTTAAAACTTTTTTTAAGCATCTTTTCGTTAAATTTTTGCGATGGATTTTTATTTATAGTTGTATATAGCGAATCATCAAATTTTATTTCAGAATTTTTAATTTTAGCTGATGGTGCCATTTGAGCTAACATTACTTTATTATTTTTTAGTTCAAAATATTGAACTCCGAAAATTTGATCTCCTATTTTTCTTTCAAAATTAAGAAACTTATTTCCGTCAATCAACCAAACTGATTCTTCTTGAGTACTATTGGAGCTTGAAGTTGCTATCGCTTTGTTAATTTCTGCCTTGTTTCCAATTTCTTTAAACAAAAACTCACTGCCAAGTAAAAAAAAGAATGCGATGCTTAGAGGTCCAATGGAACTGAGAATAACTATTTTTAATGGAGAAATTCCACTAGATCTCAAAACATTTAAATTACCTTCTTCTTGAGATAATCCCATTGCAATCATAAAGCCAAGAAGACATGAACCCTCTATAAAAGCATAGGCTCTGTCAGGAATAGATAACAAAGAAAAATTAAAGGCCTTTATGAACGTGTAGGTTAAGGATAAATCTTCAAGCTCTCCAATAAGGTTAAATAAGAAATCGACTAATATAAATAACCCAAATACAAAACAAGTTATTACTAGCGATCTCTTAATAAGATAGGTGATATAAATGCTCATTTTAAAACAATGCCCACAAAATAAATAAAATTAAAATAGTTGCTAGAGTTGTTTTATAGGGGGAAAATTTATTTCTAGTAATTGAAATAAAAAATTTATCTTTTAGATACAGCAGTATTGCGAAAAATATAAAAATTAGATGAATGAAAATTAAATTGAAGTTTGTTTGATTATTCTGAGCGATATGGTCTCTGCCAAGCAGCAAAAGACTTAAGTACAATATATAAATTAGCATTCCAGGTAAGATTACTGACAGCCTACCCTGTCTTGGTTCTACTTTTCCAATATATACAGCAATAACCATTAGCACCAAGATAGTAATGGATAGCGAAATACTCCATTGATACTCTAATGAGTCATCTATATTTATTGAACTAAAAATATTTTCAAAACTTGTTCTGGTGTGGGTTTGATTATTTACTAATGGGAATTCAAACTTTTTAAAGCTTGAGATCATTTTTGCATCATTTGAAAAAACACCTGCAGTCAATGATCCATTTTCAAACAACAGCTCATAATCTAACTGAGAGCTTGAGATGTTCAATGTATCTGCAGATATTAGAATAGAATCTTTTCCAACATCATTAAAAAAAATAACATTTTTTAAGTTGGTTTCATTATTTTCGCCAACCGTTATAAAACTTTTTGATCCTTTTATGCCATAAATCTCTCCTGGAGCAAGAGATGCTATTTGTTCTTCGAAGGTATTTACCTTTAGTAGCTCATTTGATATTTCCTTGCTCACTGGAGCTATGTACAGACTTAAGATAAGCGTGAAGACCATATATATTAAGGCCTGTGGGAAGATAAATTTTATTAGTGTAATTGGCGAGATGCCGGTAGAAAAATAAGCATAAATTTCTCTGTCGGCGTAAAGCCTGCTCACAGTAATCAATATACCAATAAAAAATGAAAGCGGGAGTAGTAGAGATATAAAATCAGGAACCCTTAAAAATACTGCATACAAAATTACAGATGGATCGATGAGCCCTTCTGAGGCTTGCTCAAAATATGATACAAACCTTGACCCAATTACTAATAAAAATAATATTGTTAATATAGATGTGGTAGATTTAAAAACTTCCAAATTGAAACTTTTTGAAAGAATATTATTTTTAAACATGCCTTGAGAACTATGATGCATTACAATAAATATCTTATCAGTAAATACTATAAATAGGAGAGCTTAAATGCCATATAAAATCTTAACTAACGTAGCAGTTAAAGACACTTCAACAGTTGATTTAACTTCAGCTAAAACTTCACTTCTTGTTATTACAGTTAATAAGGATACTCTAAAGGATGCTGCTTTTAAGGCTATTGATAAAGCATCTAAAGGTTTTCTAAAAAATTCAATATCCTCTCATCTTAAAGAACAAGGATCTTCACTTCTACTTCCTAAGGTTAATGGCATTGAGGCTGAAAGTATTCTAATGGTTAAGGCTTTAGAAGCTGATGCTCCATTACATAAATGGTTAGGCTCGTTAAAATCTATAACTAAACAAGCAAACAAAATAAAAGCAAAGGACATTTCATTGCTTTTAAGCTCCTCGTTACCTCAAGGTAAAGACATTTTCTGGATGATAGAAAATACTGCCAAGACTGTTGAATCTAATGCTTATATCTTTACAGAAACAAAAAATAAGACCGTAAAGAACCCAACCTTAAAAAAACTTGTTATATATGGAAATGATCTAACTGGCTCAAATCTCAAGAAAGCGAAAGATTCAGCTAAGAAAGGCTTCGCAATTGGTGAGGGAGTTAATACTGCAAAATATCTTGGTGACCTTCCTGCAAATCATGCCACTCCAAAAATTATTGAAAAGAAAGTAAAAGCTATGACTAAAGACTTTCCAAGCTTAAAAATAAAATCATTCAATGAAAAGGATTTAGCAAAAATGGGAATGGGATCTTATTTGAGTGTCTCTAAAGGAAGTGATGAGCCTCCAAGAATGATGGTCATAGAATACAAGGGTGGAAAAGCTTCAGAAAAGCCGATTGCTCTTGTTGGAAAAGGTATTACTTTTGATACTGGGGGCGTATCCTTAAAACCACCTCAAGGAATGGACGAGATGAAGTGGGATATGTGTGGAGCTGCAACTGTTTTCGGAGTAATGTCCACACTAGCAAGGCTTAATGCAAAGGTTAATGTTGTAGGGATTATGGCTTGTGCAGAAAATATGTGTTCTGCAAAAGCAACCAAACCAGGAGATGTAGTTACCTCTATGTCAGGTCAAACTATTGAGGTGCTCAATACAGATGCAGAAGGCAGATTGGTTTTATGTGATGCTTTGACTTACGTTGGAAAATACAAACCCAAATATGTAATTGATATGGCGACCTTGACCGGCGCTGTTGTTGTTGCTCTTGGTAGACATGCAAGTGGAGTAATGGCAAATGATCAACATTTAGCAGATATGATAATTGCCTCTGGAGAAGAGTCAGGAGATAGAGCTTGGCAACTGCCTCTCTGGGATGAACATCAATCATGCACTAAAACAAGCTATGCAGACCTTGCAAATATTGGTGGAGGGCGTGAGGCTGGAACTATTCATGCTGCAGCATTCTTATCTAAATTTACCACTGATTATAAATGGGCACATATAGATATTGCTGCGACAGCATCACATAGTTCGCCTGTGAAGGAAGGAACTGGGAGACCAGTTCCATTAATAAGTGAGCTTTTATTAAGCAATAAATTATAAAAAAACTTCAATAAAGCGGCATTATGGATAAAAAGTATTACCCCATTGAAATAGAGGAAAAGTGGGCAAAGATTTGGTCTGAAAGAAGTATTAATAATACTAATGCAACTGAATCCTTTGCTCAGGTAATACCGCCTCCTAATGTTACTGGAACATTGCATATGGGTCATAGCTTTCAATATGCAATCATGGATTTCTATACAAGATATAATCATATGTCAGGCAAAGATTCATACTGGCAAGTTGGTGCTGATCACGCTGGTATTGCCACTCAAATGGTTGTTGAAAATAATTTAGCTAGGAAAGATATTTCAAGAAAAGATCTTGGAAGAGATAAATTTCTTGATGAGACCTGGAAATGGAAAGAATTTTCTGAAGAAAAAATAACCTCTCAAATAAAAAGGCTTGGTTGTTCAGTAGATTGGGATAAATATCGATTTACCTTAGATGATGGATTTAATAAAGCAGTAATAAAGGCTTTTGTTGATCTGCATAGGAAAAATAAAATTTATAGAGGATACAGACTAGTAAATTGGGATCCTTCTTTAAAAACAGCTGTTTCAGATTTAGAAGTTATCAGGCAAGAAAAGAAAGGTTTGCTGTGGCATATAAAATATCCTATTGAGGGAACAGATGGGTTTGTTGAAATTGCCACCACAAGACCAGAGACTATGTTTGGAGATATGGCTATCGCAGTTAATCCAAATGATGACAGATATAAATCAGTTGTTGGAAAATATGTAAAACTACCATTTGTTGGAAGAAAAATACCTATTATTGCAGATGAGTATGTAGATATAGAATTTGGAACTGGGTGTCTTAAAATTACTCCGGGCCATGACTTTAATGATTATGAGATTGGAAAGAAATACTCGCTTTATGAGCTTGATGGAAAAGTTCATACCTCCGATAGACAAGAAGATTTCTCTCCTATAAGTATATTTAATGATGACGCTTGGAGTAATGATAATGTTCCGGAACCATTCAATAATCTTGATAGATTTAAAGTAAGAAAGCTTGTTATTCAAGAACTTCAAAATATTGGTTTATTAGTAAAAGAAGAGCCTCATGATATTAGCGTTCCAAGAGGAGAAAGATCTAATATAGTAATTGAGCCTAAACTTAGCTATCAATGGTATGTGAAAACATCTGAAATGGCTGCGAGAGCAAATGAAGCTGTTAATAATGGGGATATAAAATTTCATCCAAGCAACTGGGATAAAACCTATTTTAACTGGATGAATAATATTGAAGATTGGTGCATAAGTAGGCAGATTTGGTGGGGGCACAGAATACCAGCTTGGTATGATGTTGAGGGAAATATATATGTTGGGGAAGATGAAGGTAGTGTGAGAGATCATTATAACCTTGGGAGTGTTGAGCTCAGTCAAGATGAGGATGTTTTAGATACTTGGTTTTCATCGAGCCTATGGCCTTTTGCCTCTTTAGGATGGCCAGAGAATACCGATGATTTTAAAAAGCACTTTCCAACTTCTTTGCTTGTTACTGGTTTTGATATTATTTTTTTCTGGGTAGCCAGAATGATGATGATGAGCCTAGAATTTACTGATCAAATACCTTTTAAAGATGTATACGTGACTGGGTTGATCAGAGATGAAAATGGTCAAAAGATGTCTAAATCTAAGGGAAATGTTATTGATCCATTGGATTTAATCTATGGAATTTCTCAAGAAGATCTTGTTAAAAAAAGAACTAGCAATCTCATGCAAGAAAGTACAGCTGAAAAGATTGCTAAAAAGACAAGAAATCAATTTCCTAAAGGTATTGATTCCTATGGATCAGATGCACTAAGGATGACTTTTTATTCTTTAGCCACTCACACTAAAGATATAAGTTTTGAGCTAGGTAGATTAAAAGGCTATAGAAATTTTTGCACAAAAATTTGGAATGCTGCTAGATTTATTAGTGGTTACCCAGAAAGTAACGATGTCTTTGAGGCCAAGAATGATAACGATACTCAAATTTTAGAAGAATTTGAAAAAACAAAACTTAAAATTGCTCAAAATATTGCAGATTACAGGCTCGATTACGCTATAAATGAGATATATGAATTTTTCTGGGGCAAATTCTGTGATATCTATATTGAAGAATGTAAAAAAAGTGGGGAAACGAAAAACCTTAGACCTCTTCTAAAAGAAATTCTAGTCATGATGCATCCTTTTGCTCCTTTTATTACCGAAGAAATACATAGTTTGTTATTTAACAACCCAATAATTGAATAATAAAACTGCAAGCAAAGTGCTTCCTGGTATATCAAGCAAACCAGCAATAACTATTGAGTGGGAATAAAAAAGGAGAAATTAATATGAAAAGAAAAATGAAATTGCGTTACAAAATCCTAAATGGAGCAATTGCATTAACC
>ERZ1047472.572-NODE-572-length-32348-cov-18.642275_pt1 | contig 32348 bp, 26 predicted proteins | sample MGYA00383095_ERZ1047472 | MGnify/ENA primary metagenome ERZ1047472 (study PRJEB29581, sample SAMEA5548365) | metagenome | biome: marine; feature: coastal; material: water | depth 1 m | study: Short-term variability in the microbial, nano- and picoplankton... | reverse complement strand
TCAGCAGCCACTGTTTGATAGAGCTTTTCATGGGGTGATTTCTCTATAATCATTACCAGTGCATCTGTATCAATAAGCTGCTTTTTATCCCTGTAGACACAGGAGAGAACTCAGTGATTTGATTTAATAGGAGCAAGATTTTGCTGGGTGCAGATAGCCACCCCCCAGCTCCATTAATCGCGTCTGAATGCGATGCTGCACCATGGTATAAACCGTCCATGGTGACACCAAGCCTTCATTTGAGAATGGCGTTAAGCGGTTGATGCCATTGCGGCGCCAATAGGCACAGATAGCCAGATAGACATGGGGGATGTCAAAGCTCAGTAACTCCCGCGTATTGAGCGAACTATCAAAATAGAGCTCTACATTGGACGCTTGGCGCAGTCACAGCTCCCGATAATCTATCACAGGTTTCCACGCACTATAGGGCGTTACATCTGAGATGGAATGTGACCCTATCATCTCTGTACAGACAGAGCCCCAGCCACCTTCAGCATTAACCTCCCGCGTGGCGGCCAGTGACTGCGATCGAAGATGGCCCATGCCATTGCAATGGGGCGACTGATAGAAGCGATTGGGCGCGGTTACCGGGCCTATTTGTAAAGGCTCGAACAGGCAGTTATACCTACTATTATCTATGGAGTCTTATTCTTATTATTATGTAAAGTTAATGCGGCCAAGTGCGGACACCTGGCGACATATCTCAATAGAAAATAAGATGCTTTGTTTAAATCTATAATCGCAGATAGTTTAAAGATAAAGACTCGAGGACATTATGCAAAGACAGGCTAGCAGTAAAGATGCAATGCAATGCCCCCTATGTGGCGGACATTCTATTGCTGCCTATCACGCTGATCAACGCAGGGACTACCTGCAATGTCCGCTGTGCGGGTTAGTCTTTGTTCCGGCGTATCAGCAGCTTAGCCAGCAGGATGAAAAAGCCATTTACGATCAGCATCAAAACTGTGCAGATGATCAGGGCTATCGTCAGTTCCTGAAGCGCCTTATCGACCCTTTACTAGATCGACTTGAAGCGGGCAGTCAGGGCTTGGATTTTGGTTGCGGCCCCGGCCCAACGCTGTCGGTTATGATGGAAGAACAGGGCCATATTATGGCGCTCTACGATCTCTATTATGCCAATAATCCCGCGGTGCTAGAAAGGCAGTATGACTTTATTACCAGTACCGAAGTGATTGAGCATCTAGCGCACCCCGGTGCAGAGTTACAGAGACTGTGGAGCCTATTGGCGCCCGGCGGTTATCTGGGCTTGATGACCAAGCAAGTAAAGGACAGGAAGTCTTTTGCCAACTGGCACTATAAAAATGATCTGACCCATATCAGTTTTTTTGCCCGTCAAACCTTTGCCTATCTGGGCCAGCAATGGGGCTCAACGCCTGAGTTTATTGGTGCAGATGTGATTATTTTCCGCAAATAGACTGTCTTGCCTGCACAAACGCCTGCACTGAACGACTCACATCCTGTGCGCTGGTAACCCAGGAGCAAACGCTAATGCGAATCACTTTTTTACCCATCCACACAGAACCACCCACCCAGCATTCGCCCGACTGCTGAATAGCTTCAATAATAGATTGGGTAACCTCGTCATTCTCGCTCGGAGCAATAATAACCTGATTAAACACCACCTCATTGAGTACCTCGAACTCGGCAGCCCTAAGCTCATTGGCAAACTGCACAGCGCGCTTATGTAATCCATAGACCAGCTCGTCGACGCCTGCGCTACCAAGATATTTAAGCGCCGCCCATAGCTCGACAGCGCGTGCGCGGCGCGACATCTCTGGGGTATAGACCATACCATCACGATTTTCACTAAAGTTTAAATAGGCGCCAGATGCCTGCAATGCCATCACCAGCGCATCCTTATCACGGCACAGTAATATGCCGCTATCATAGGGTGTATTGAGCGTTTTATGACCATCTACCGACCACGAGTGAGCTTTTTCCATGCCCGCAGTCAGATAACTGAGTCGCTTGGTGCCACCAGCCCATAAACCAAAGGCGCCATCAATATGCACCCAGGCATTGGCGGCATTAGCGTTGTCACAAATTTCATGCAGTGGATCGAATGCACCGGTATTTACATTGCCCGCCTGCAGTATCACTATGCAGCTATCATCTAGGGTCGGCATAGCTGTGGGGTCAATACGCCCCTGGTCATCGCCCTCGACCCATTCAATATTGTCCAGACCAAAGCCCAGCAATGCTATGGCTTTAACCACAGCGCCATGGGTATGTCGGCCGGCAATAATACGAATCGGTGGGGCACCATTATGACCCTGAGCATTAAAATCCCAGTCCTGATTGGCATAGATGCGTAGTCTGGCAGCTGCCAGTCCACAAAAGATTGCCGAGGACGTGCCGCTAACAAATCCAGCTACGGCTGTTTCTGGCAGCCCAAGAAGCTGCCGCAGCCATTGCTCACAAACTTCTTCAAGTTTGGAGGTGATAGGGGACATTACCTGCAGAGCAGCGTTCTGGTCCCAAAAATCAGTAAGCCATTTTGTGGCCAGAGTGACAGGAATAATGCCGCCATTAACAAAGCCAAAATATCGACCGCCAGTTTGAGCTACAGAGGCGGGTGAGCCATATTGATGCAACAGCTGCAAAATGCTGCTGGCGTCCCCGCATTCGCTGGGCATATCTTCAACAAACTGCTGTAAATCTGCCAATGCTTCCGGGGATGGAAACACAGGGCGATCTGCAACTGCATCGGCATACTCAAAAGCATAGTCCTGAGCCTGCTCAAAAAGTGCCTTTAGTTGTTGCTCCGTTTGCATTGTCTCGCGCAGATTTATCATCGGTTTAGTCTATTGTTTTTGATACTGGATATCCAACTGCAGTAAATCATAGACTAAAGTTTTAACAAAGTTAGAATACAGCCTCATCAAAATAACTGTCGTTGAGAATACTATATGTATAGCGGAAGAACTCTAAGCCTTAAGGTCATTGAAAATGGCTTTGCCGAAATTAACTTTGACAGCCAGTCTGGTTCAGTCAATAAATTTAATCAGGAGACTCTGGGTGAGCTTCAGGAGGCCGTAGATATTTTGTCAGGGGCTACTGACATTCGCGGTCTACTGCTGAGCAGTGGCAAGCCGGTATTTGTGGTGGGCGCAGATATCACTGAATTTACTGATATGTTCTCCGCGTCTAAACAAGATTTTTTGCAAGGGGCTCAATATGCCAACGGGATTTTCTCACAGATTGAAGATATGCCATTTCCCTCTGTAGCTGCTATTAACGGCTTTGCTCTGGGTGGTGGGTTTGAGGTCTGCCTGGCCTGTGACAGCCGAGTAATTGCCACCAATGCCGCCGTGGGGTTGCCGGAAACTGGTCTGGGAATTTTACCAGGCTGGGGTGGCACAGTGCGCTTGCCCCGTCTGGTTGGCTTCTCGACGGCCGTGCAATGGGTAACTTCAGGCAATCAACAGAAACCCGAGGCGGCCCTGGCCGCAGGTGCAGTTGATAGCGTTGTGGCCCCTGAGGCGCTGCGAGAGGCATCTCTTGCTCTATTAGAGCAGCTTGCGAATGGCAGCCGTGATTACACTGCCCGTCGTATCCAGAAACACAGCCCTCTGCCTGAGGCCCCTGGGGAGCTAGGCGGCTTGTCTGAGAATTTCCAGACGATGATTCAGGGTTCAGTGGGCAACCATTATCCAGCCCCTCTAAAGGTGGTTGATCTAATGACCAAGGCAGCGACTATGGGTCGTGATGAAGCTATTGCTCTTGAGAATCTGGCCTTTTACGAGATTTCACAGACCCCTCAGGCTCGCGCTCTGGTTGGCCTGTTTCTCAATGATCAGTTTGTTGCTAAAACAGCCAAGGGCTATGCGGCGGCTTTGGATAAGAAACTGCCGCCTGTTGCCCAGGCTGGTGTGATTGGCGCCGGTATTATGGGCGGTGGCATTGCCTACCAAAATGCGGTCAGAGGTTTTTCCGTGGTGATGAAGGATATTGCTGATCCAGCGCTGGATCTGGGTATCAGTGAAGCCAATAAACTACTGGGTAAGTCAGTAAAGCGGGGCAAGCTAAGCGAAGAGGCTGCTGCCCAGGTTCTCAGTAAAATAACCCCTACCCTCCAAGACGAGGCTATTGCAGGCTGCGATATGCTAGTTGAGGCAGTGGTGGAACTTGAGTCGGTTAAGAAGCAGGTTTTACCTGCTGTTGAATCCCAGGTGTCAGCCTCTGCAACCATTACCTCTAACACTTCAACTATCAGTATTAATCGCTTGGCTGAGTCTCTGGCTCGCCCGGAAAATTTCTGTGGTATGCATTTCTTTAATCCTGTGCACGCCATGAAGCTGGTAGAGATTATTCGTGGCGAAAAAACCTCTGATAAAACCATAGCGGCAGTCTGCAACTATGCTCTGGGGCTGGGTAAGAAACCGATTGTGGTCAATGACTGCCCGGGATTTCTGGTCAACCGTGTACTCTTTGCCATGACCTTTGGTCTAGAAATCCTGCTGAAGGAAGGCGCTGATTTTCAGCAGGTCGATAAGGTTATGGAAGCCTGGGGTCTGCCTATGGGCCCGGCTTATCTTATGGATGTGATTGGTATTGATACCATTATTCATTGCTACAGCTCAATGATTGAGGGACTGCCCGAGCGTTACATCAAGGGAGATAACTGGCCTACTGAGACTATCCATGGCGCTGGTCGCCTGGGTCAGAAGAATGGCCTTGGCTACTACAAATATGAGCTAAACGAAAAAGGTAAGCCCGCCAAGCTGGTTGATGGAGAAGCAGTGGCTCTTCTCGAGTCTATTGCCGGCCCAGCTTATCAGGTAGATGCCGATGAGATTGTTGACCGGCTATTAATCTCTATGGCCATGGAGATGGTGCGCTGTTTGGAGGAGGGCGTTGTGGCCTCTCCGGCCGAAGCCGATATGGCTCTAATCTATGGTGTCGGTTTCCCAGCCTTTAGAGGTGGAATCTGTCGTTGGATGGACGAGGAAGGCCTGCAGTCAATAGTAGACCGTGGTGATAAATACACCCACATCGGCGAACTATATCGCCCTACTGAAAAGCTTCGCCAAATGGCTGACAAAGGCGAATCGTTCTTTTCCTAAACCCCGCTTGACCTAGGCTGACCTGCACAGGTTAGCCGACAATCCAGCGTAAATCTGATGTCCGCTAGCTTGCTTCTGGTCTAGCGGGTGAACCCTGTAGAAAGGGTCCGTCTACACAGATGCGTTGACCATCAGGTGCGGCGCAAGCACCGCAGATACCTACACCGCATTTGGTCAGATAATCAATGGCGCTAAAGATCTGATCATCGCGGCAAAACTCTCTCTGCACGGCCGCCGCAGCATGCACCATGGGTGCAGGCCCGCAGTTATAAAATACCAGTTTATCCAGTTCGGCCTGATCCATCTCTTGAAGTCGGGCGCGCAAAAGCTCTGTGACTACACCTTTGAAACCCTGACTGCCATCATCAGTGGCTACATGCACTTCAGCTATTTGCTGACATTCTTCGAGGTAGTAGAGACGCTCGGCAGTGCGGGCACCGGTAAAGACTTCGGCATTGCCAAAGTCTCTGGCCAGCTGGTAGACAGCGGCCAGGCCTGTACCGCCGGCCACCGCCATAATCTTAGAGCCTTCCGGTGGTGTTGCCGCAATACCATGAGGGCCGCGCACATAGACTTCAGTGCCCACTGCTAGATCCATCAGCTCATGGGTAAAGATACCCACATCAATTACTGCAAGCTGGAAGGGGTCATCCGCAAGGGCTGAAAAAGGCTTTTCTCCCAAGCCAGGCACCCATAGAAAGACAAACTCACCGGCCTGAATATTGATTTTTCGGTCAAACGTCAGCACGCAAATATCGTTGCATACACGCTTATTTTCAACCAGTACCACTGGCGTAAAGTCCATATCAATATCGTAGCGAATATGCGCCTCAGCCTTATCGGAATCAAAACAGATATCGGATTCAAGCTGGTTGAAGTAGCTAGCCATATCATCGGTAGTCATGCCTGTTAGCGCCGAACCCACGCCGACAATTGTCGAGCCAGCATTCATAAATTCACGGGCATCAGCTGCACTGCTGGCGCCACCACAGCCGATAATAGGCACATCGGTGACTGCGGCAATTTCGCGCACACATTTAAGGGCGATAGGCAGTACGCCTTTACCCGACATGCCTCCGGCGCCATTACTTAGAACTGGGTGACCATTAGATGAGGTATAACCTGGGCCCACTGTATTAATGGCACAGAGGCCATCGGCACCACCAGCCACTGCAGCCAGAGCAATCTCACCTATATTAGGTGTGTTAGGAGTTAGTTTTGGAATCACTGGAATGTCGACAACTGCCTTTACCGCAGCGGTTACTTCACGAACCAGTTCAGGGTCTTGGCCCATAGCCATACCATAGCCTTTGGCGTGGGGGCAGGAGAGGTTTAACTCTAGGCCATTGGCCACAGGCGCCATAATTTTAGCGACCTCAACAAACTCTTCCACACTGCCACCAAAGATCGACACCAATAAGAAGCGGTCTTCGGGAATACGTAACTTGCCCATCGCCTCGGCAGCGGCTCTAGCGCCTGGGTTAGTTAGCCCCACCGCATTTACAAAGCAGCCCGGCGCATACTGGCTATAGACTGGCTCGCGGTTACCCGCGCGCACATCAGGGCCAACACTCTTGGTCGTCAGTACGCCAACCTGTGGCATATGATCAAAGACATACTGGATAATAGAAGTGGCTGTGGTGACAATTCCAGAGGGAACTGTAAACGGGCCTGAAAGGTTTTTACCAAGAAATTCTGTCTTCAAGATAGCTCGCTCGAAACTGGTTGTATGGGAAGTTGTACGCAGACGCAGATTATACCGATTTCAGAGAATTAATCTGCTTAGATTTATCGACGGGCACAAAAAAGGGCGGCGATAAACGCCACCCTTTTTTAACAGCAGGTTACAGCTTAAAACTGATTCATAGTGTTGTCTTTGCCTGATGCCTTAAGTGCTGCATCACCGGCAAAGTACTCTTTATGGTCATCACCCATATCTGAGCCAGCCATATTCTGGTGCTTAACGCAGGCAATACCCTGACGGATTTCCTTGCGCTGTACACCGGCTACGTAACCCAGCATACCTTGCTCACCAAAGTACTCTTTAGCCAGATTGTCGGTAGAGAGGGCTGCAGTGTGATAGGTCGGCAGTGTAATCAGATGGTGGAAGATACCCGCATGCTTGGCAGCGTCAGCCTGGAAGGTACGAATCTTCTCATCAGCTGCAGCAGCCAGAGCGCTGTCATCGTAGCTAACATTCATCAGATCGCTACGATCAAAGGCGGAGACATCATCGCCGGCTTCAGCCATTGCATCGAAAACTTGCTGACGGAAGTTCAGTGTCCAGTTGAATGATGGGCTGTTGTTATAAACCAGCTTGGCGTTGGGCACCACTTTACGGATCTCATCCATCATTGCACCGATCTGGCCAACATGTGGCTTTTCGGTTTCAATCCAGATCATATCTGCGCCATTTTGCAGGCTTGTAATGCTGTCAAGGATACAGCGCGCTTCACCAGTGCCAGGCTTGAACTGGAACAGGTTGCTCGGCAGGCGCTTTGGTCGAACAAGCTTGCCGTTCTGGTTGAGTACCACATCGCCATTCTTCATATCGGCTGGAGCAATCTCTTCGACATCGAGGAAACTGTTGTACTGGTCGCCCAAGTCACCAGGCTGCTCAGTGACAGCGATCTGTTTGGTGAGTCCTGCGCCCAGTGAGTCGGTGCGCGCAACAATGACGCCGTCATCAACGCCCAGTTCAAGAAAGGCGTAACGAACCGCATTAATCTTGGCCAAGAAGTCGGAATGAGGGACAGTAACCTTACCGTCCTGGTGGCCACATTGCTTTTCATCAGACACTTGGTTTTCGATCTGAATACAGCAGGCGCCAGCTTCAATCATCTGCTTTGCCATCAAATACGTCGCTTCGGCATTACCAAAGCCCGCATCGATATCGGCAATAATGGGCACAACATGTGTCTGGAAATTATCAATTTGATCTTGAATCGCCGCTTTGGCAGACCCTTCGGCTGCATCCAGTTCGCGGAACAGACCGCCTAACTCGCGTGCATCTGCCTGGCGCAGGAAGGTATATAACTCAGCGATTAGCGAGGCTACCGACGTCTTCTCGTGCATTGACTGGTCCGGAAGTGGGCCGAATTCGGAGCGCAGAGCCGCAACCATCCAACCTGAGAGGTAAAGGTATTTCTTATCGGTCGTACCGAAATGCTTCTTGATGGAAATCAGCTTCTGCTGTCCAATAAAACCGTGCCAACAACCCAGCGACTGGGTGTAGGCGGAGGTGTCGCCGTCGTATTCATCCATATCTGCACGCATGATGCCGGCAGTGTATTTGGCAATATCAAGGCCAGTTTGAAAACGATTTTGAGCGCGCATACGAGCGGCAGACTCTGGACTGATAGCATTCCAAGCGCCGGAATGCCCTTCTAAGACCTTGGCGACTTCAGCAATGTTGTTCGTGTAAGTAGACATTATTTTTACCCTTCATAATTCCGTTTGGTTGACTGTGAATGAAGTTTAGGTATGATGCGCCCATTAATCTAATTGATAGTTTTTATTACGGGCATTTTCTATATGAATATATCAAGAGTTGATTTAAACCTTCTGGTTTATCTAGACGTGCTACTTCGAGAGTGCAATGTCACTCGCGCCGCGGAGGAGCTTGGCATCAGTCAACCCGCGATGTCTAACAGCTTACGACGACTGCGCGACCTGTTTAACGATCCTATTTTGGTGCGCACCAGCGACGGTATGACACCGACGGATAGAGCGTTAGAGCTGCAGCCCTTGGTGCGCAATGTTCTCTCGGCAGCTGAGCAGGCCATCTTGCCAAAAACAGATTTTGACCCTGCGGGCTCCACGCGAATTTTCCGTATCATGGCGAGTGACTATACAGAATCCACATTATTACCAGTGCTGCTGCGACATTTGCGCAAGGCCGCGCCCGGTATTCGCCTCGATATCATGACGCCAAGTGATGTTAGCTTCCACGATGTGGAGCGGGGCAAGGTGGATCTGGTGATTAACCGGTTCGACACATTGCCCCAGTCATTCCATCAGGTGCATCTTTGGGACGATAGCTTTTCCTGCGTGATCAGTGCTGACAATCCCGTGCTTAAGAGCTGGGATCTGCAGGGCTATCTCTCCAGCAAACATGTTTGGGTCAGTAAGACCGGTATGGGTGTCGGAGTGGGTATGACGCCAGATGACGTGCAGAGGCTTGGCTGGGTTGATGAGGCTCTAGCCAAGATTGATGCCAAACGCGATATCGCACTGTTTACCCGCCACTATCAGGCGGCGCTGTTACTCGGCGAACAGGATGATCTTATTGTGACTATCCCGACAATGACCGCCAAAGGTATGGCGAGTAATGCCAAGGTGGTGATTATGGATCCACCCTTTAATATACCGCGGATGCGCTTGAAAATGGTTTGGAGTCCACTACTGCAGCATGACCCCGGGCACAAGTGGCTGCGCCAGATGATTAAAGCGGTCTCAGAGGAGATGCTAAAGTAGGTTCGATCCACCTAGTGAATAGCAAACATAGAAGCCATAAATTTGGCTTATTGCTGGGCAGCTAATAGACTTCGAGTTTAATGCGAGTTTTCTGGAGAGCCAGTTATGAGTGAGAGTATTGAGCGTGCAGGACTAAGGATAGCCAAGCCAATTTATGATCTGGTCAATGATCAAATCTGCCCTGGAGCAGGGGTTGATATTGAGTCGTTTTGGTCAAACTTTGCCGATATAATCGATAAATTCGCACCCAAAAATCGCGAACTACTAGAAAAGCGTGAAGATCTTCAGGCTCAAATCGACCGCTGGCACACGGATAATCGTGCTGAATTCGAGTTTTCCGAGTACAAAAATTTTCTACAGGATATTGGGTATCTGGTTCCCGAAGGGCCAGATTTCAGTATCAACCCTAAGAACGTCGATACCGAGATAGCGCAGCAGGCCGGCCCTCAGCTCGTAGTGCCCATTATGAATGCACGCTTTGCCTTAAATGCGGTCAATGCACGCTGGGGCAGCCTCTATGACGCTCTTTATGGTAATGATGTGATTGCAGAAGATAACGGGGCAGAGAAAGTGGGCTCCTACAACCCCGTGCGTGGCCAAAAGGTTATCGACTATGGACGTGCATTTTTAGATGGTTCAGTGCCGCTTGCTACGGGCTCCCATGCCGATGCCATAGGGTACCATGTGGTTGATCAGCAACTGGTGGTTACTGTTGCAGGGGATGTACCCGTCGCGCTTGCGGCTCCCGAGCAGTTTGCCGGATATCTGGGCGAAGCTGCTTCACCCAGCTCTATTTTGTTAAAAAACAACAGCTTACATATTGAAATTCAGGTAGATTCTAGCCATCAAATTGGTGCTACGGATCGAGCCGGCGTTAAAGATATTGTTCTCGAAGCCGCGCTAACCACTATTATGGACTGTGAGGATTCTGTGGCTGCAGTGGATGCTGAGGATAAGGCACTGGCTTACAGCAATTGGTTGGGACTGATCAAGGGGACATTAGAGGAAACCATCGATCGTGGTGGCAACAGCTTTGTTCGCTCGATGAACCCAGACCGACACTATGTTGCTGCCGATGGATCTGCACTAGTACTCAATGGCCGCAGCCTGATGTTTGTGCGCAATGTGGGCCATCTAATGACCAATCCAGCGATTATCGATGCCAATGGCAATGAGATCCCAGAAGGAATTATGGATGGCGTTATTACCAGCCTGATTTCCCTGCACGACCTCAGAGGTCAGGCTCAGCTTAAAAACTCCAGCACTGGTAGCACCTATATTGTTAAGCCAAAAATGCATGGCCCCGAAGAGGTCGCCTTTACCAATGATCTGTTCGATGCCATTGAAGACGCCTTTGGGCTTGAACGCCACAGCATTAAAGTCGGTATTATGGATGAAGAGCGCCGCACCTCTGTAAACCTGAAAGAATGTATTCGCGCTGCCAAAGGCCGCGTGGTATTTATTAACACGGGCTTCCTTGATCGCACCGGTGATGAGATTCATACCAGCATGCATGCCGGGCCATTTGCCCTTAAAGGTGACCTCAAAGCTATGCCTTGGATCTCGGCCTACGAAGACCAGAATGTCGATGTGGGTCTAGCCTGTGGCCTTAAGGGTAAGGCGCAGATTGGTAAGGGTATGTGGGCTATTCCAGACAATATGGCAGATATGATGAGAATCAAAATCGCCCATCCCAAGTCTGGCGCCAACACCGCCTGGGTACCTTCGCCAACCGCAGCGACGCTGCATGCTATGCATTACCATCAGGTCAACGTTGCTAGCCTGCAAGATCAACTTGGCAGCCGCACAGCCGCTAATGTCGATGATATCTTAACCATTCCTCTGCTGGGAGAAACCAAGCTGAGCGGCGAACAGATTCAGTTGGAACTGGATAACAATGCTCAGGGTTTACTTGGCTATGTGGTGCGCTGGGTAGAGCAGGGTGTGGGTTGCTCCAAGGTTCCAGATATCAACAATGTCGGTCTTATGGAAGATCGCGCGACACTGCGCATCTCCAGCCAGCATATGGCCAATTGGTTGCAGCATGGTATCTGTACTCAGGAGCAGGTTATGGAGACATTAAGCCGCATGGCTGCAGTGGTAGATGGGCAAAATGTCGGTGACCCAGACTATGTCAATATGGGCCCAGATTTTGCTGACAGTATCGCCTTTCAAGCGGCCTGTGACCTTGTCTTTAAAGGGGATGTCCAGCCCAGCGGCTACACCGAGCCACTGCTGCATGCCTACCGCCAGAAAGCCAAAGCGGTACCGTCATGAAATCAACACCAGATCTCTGCGACCAGTACCCAGATCTGATCCAGGTGGTTGAGCCTATGTTCAACAACTTTGGTGGCCGTGAGCAGTTCGGCGGCCCGATAGTGACGGTTAAGTGTTTTGAAGATAACAGCTGTGTCAAAGAGCTGGTGGCGACGCCGGGCGAGGGCCGTGTGATGGTAGTCGATGCCGGCGGCAGTATGCGCCGCGCCTGCCTCGGCGATATGCTGGCAGAGCAGGCGTCAGTCAATGGTTGGAGCGGCCTTATAATCTATGGCTGTATTCGCGATGTGGATGAGATTATGGCCACAGATATTGGCGTCCAGGCTCTGGGAACGCACCCCATGAAAACTGAGAAGAAAGGGATTGGCGAAATTGATATAGCGGTCACCTTTGGCGGCGTCACCTTTAATCCGGGCGACTATCTCTATGCTGACAATAATGGCGTTATTATTGCTTCTCAGGCTCTCTTTTAGAGTTTAATTGCCCGCTGACCGCGCTTTTGGAGGGCTGTTCTAAAAAAAACCACTATTCCGCACTATTTGGGCGCGTTGTTGGTTGCTAAAGAGCCGTTAATAGGAAAAAATGGCGGCTTTAAAGCTTGGACCATTTTTGCGTGCCAAGTTAGTTTACGAGTTAAATCATGATTAAATCCGTCCTCAGAACTATTGGTGCGCTGATTGTAGTGCTATTTAGCGTTTCTGCTAACGCTGACAGACAACCGCTTTTGGATTCAAAAACACGCTTTCATCCTGTCATCAGCCAGACGGGCATGGTGGTGTCTCAAGAGATGATCGCCAGTCAGGTCGGTGCCGATATTTTGGCTAAAGGCGGTAATGCGATTGATGCCGCCGTGGCAACAGGCTTTGCTCTGGCTGTGACATTACCCCGTGCTGGCAATATTGGTGGTGGCGGTTTTATGATGATTTATCTGGCCGAAGAAAATAAAACTATTGCTATCGACTATCGTGAGATGGCGCCCTCAGAAGCATTTAAGGATATGTTTCTTAATCCTGAGGGTGATGTGGATAACCGCAAGGCCCAATTTAGCATTCAGTCCTCTGGGGTTCCCGGCACCGTTGCGGGTCTAGTCCATGCCCAGGAAAACTATGGCAAACTCAGCCTTAAGCAGGTTCTAAAACCGGCGATTAATCTGGCGCGCAACGGTATTACCGTCACTATAACCCTGGCGGAGTCATTGGCCGCGCGCAGTGAGCGCCTGCAAATGGATGCGGGAACGAAAAAATACTTCTTTAAAAAAGATGGGGCAGAGTATCAGCCTGGCGATGTGATCCGTCAGCGTGACTTGGCCGCAACACTGGCTCGTATTGCCGCCAATGGTGCAGCAGGCTTTTATCAGGGTAAAACTGCAGCAATGATTGTCGATCAGATGGAACGCACCGGCGGGCTTATCACCAGCGCAGACTTAGAGAGCTATGTTGCGTTAGAGCGCACCCCAGTATGTGGTGACTATCGGGGGAGTAAAGTCTGTGCAATGCCGCCCCCTTCATCTGGTGGCATCCATTTGGTGCAGATGCTTAATATTCTGGAGGGCTGGGACTTAAAGGCCCTAGGCCACAATAGCGCCGATTATATTCACCGATTGGTGGAATCTATGCGTCGCGCCTATGCCGACCGCAGTCTGTATCTCGGAGACTCAGATTTTTTCCCAGTGCCACTGGCGCAGTTAACCGACAAAAAATACGCCTCAACTCTGCGTCAGCAGATTGATTTGGATCATGCCAGTCGCTCTGAAGATGTTCGCCCCGGCCTAGTTGATAGAGCCGAGAGCACGGAGACAACCCACTTTAGCGCCTGGGACCAATGGGGCAATGTCGTAAGTAATACTTACACGCTGAACTTTTCTTATGGCAGCGGCATCTCTGTTGATGGCGCCGGTTTCTTGCTAAATAATGAGATGGATGATTTTTCCGCCAAACCGGGTTCCCCCAATGGCTACGGATTAGTGGGCGGTATTGCCAATTCGATTCAACCGGGCAAGCGTCCGTTGTCATCAATGACCCCAACCATCGTATTTGATCCAGCTGGCGCACCAATTCTGGCGACAGGTAGCCCCGGCGGCAGCACTATTATTACCGTGGTTATGCAGATGGTACTCAATGTGTTGGAGTTTGATATGGGTATTGCCGAGGCCACTGCAGCCTCCAGAATCCACCATCAGTGGTTACCAGACAATGTTTATTATGAGTCTGGTGTGTCTGCAGATACATTGCGCCTGCTGCGGGAGATGGGGCATATCGTCAATGACCAGCCACGCAGGTTGGGGGCAAGCGAGAGCATTGAGGCTAATGGTGACGGTGTTCTATTTGGAGCTGAAGATCCTCGACGTCATGGCTCCGGCGCAGTGGCGCAGCCCTAAAAGTAGAGTGGCCAAGCGCCTAGTCTTTTAAGCCATTTTCAAAGCGGCTTAGCGTTCCATCCTTAAGTTTGAGGGTAGCGCGGCGCTGCTCTCCAGTCTGATCGACCAGCATGGGGTATTTGGGCGCAGTCATAAACTGTGCAAACCACTGCGCCAATAACTCATCGTCATCCAGAGTTTCCAGCAACAGGCTCTTCGCTCTTTTTATATAGGCATTGGGTATATTGTCCACGGCCATTTCAGGGGTCAGCGGCGGATCTGTAAGATGATTCGGCGCGACTATACCGGTGAGTAACTCAGTGGCGAGATCATCCAGCATTTCAGTGGCTGCCGGCGCCCGAAAGCCAACAGAGAATGTTGTGCAGTCGCCGATAGCAACACCATGGTGGGCAACTTTAGGCGGCAGATAAAGCATATCGCCCGGTTCCAACACCCATTCATTGAATGGTTCAAACTGTTGAAGAATTTTAAGCTCAGTATTTTTAAGCAGCGGCGTTTCAGCATCGCATGTACCGCCTATTTGCCATCTGCGCTGACCGGCACCCTGAATAAGAAAGACATCGTAATAATCAAAATGGGGGCCAACACTGCCGCCATCTTCGGCATAGCTCACCATAATGTCATCAATACGCCAGGGCGGTATAAAATCAAAGTGCTGTAATAACTCAGCAACCTCAGGCACCCACAAGTCAACTGCCTGCACCAGCAAAGTCCAATGGCTCTCGGGTAGGGAGGAAAAGCGCTCCTCATCAAAGGGGCCATGCTCAAGCTTCCAGTCCTCACCAATAACCAGACGTGACTCGACTTCCTGTTCGAGAGAGAGGCCGGCCAATTCATCACCATCAATAGGGGGCATAAAATTGGCTATGGCATTGCGGACGAGAAGTGGCTTTTTCTGCCAGTAATCGGCAAGAAATTCTTCTTTACTAATATGGCCTAAAATCATATTTAAATATTTTTTGCCTGTGCCGAGGCATTGCCAATATAGGACGCTGGCGTCAGTGCCTTTAGTTCAGTTTTGGCCGTCTCAGGGATATCCAGAGTATCAATAAAGCTTTGGATCGTTGCCTGATCCATAACATTGCCGCGAGTTAGCGCCTTAAGTTTTTCGTAGGGTTCTTCAATACCATAGCGACGCATAACCGTTTGAATAGGTTCTGCCAATACTTCCCAGCTGGCATCCAGGTCAGCGGCGAGTTTTTCTTCATTAAGCTGCAGCTTGCTAATACCCTTATCCAGCGATGCGAAAGCAATCATAGTGTAGCCCAAACCAACACCCATATTGCGCAGTACCGTAGAATCCGTCAGGTCACGCTGCCAGCGTGAGATAGGCAGCTTGGCCGCAAGATGTCCAAACAGCGCATTGGCGATTCCCATATTGCCTTCGGCATTTTCAAAGTCGATAGGGTTTACTTTGTGGGGCATGGTCGATGAGCCCACTTCACCGGCTATGGTCTTTTGCTTAAAGTACCCCAGTGAGATATAGCCCCAGATATCCCGGGCAAAGTCGATCAAGATGGTATTTGAGCGCGCCAGACCATCAAATAGCTCAGCCATATAATCATGGGGCTCAATCTGCGTGGTGTATGGATTAAAGTCGAGACCCAGCTGTTCGATAAAGTCTTGAGCAACAGCTGCCCAATCAATATCGGCGTAAGCAGAAAGGTGTGCATTATAGTTACCCACCGCGCCATTGATCTTGCCCAGCAATGGTACGCCTTTAATTTGAACAATTTGGCGTTGCAGGCGGTAAGCCACATTGGCTATCTCTTTGCCCACGGTGGTGGGAGAAGCGGTCTGGCCATGGGTACGCGCCAGCATAGAGATATCGGCGAACTCTCTACCCATCGCAGCGAGCTGATCGATAATCATCTGTAGCTGGGGCAGTATGACCTGATCACGTCCTTCTTTAAGCATCAGTGCATGAGATAGATTATTAATATCTTCTGAGGTGCAGGCAAAGTGTACAAATTCACTGACCGCATTGAGCTCTGCACTCTCAGCGATAGTCTCCTTAATGAGGTATTCAACGGCTTTTACATCATGATTGGTGGTGCGCTCAATCTCTTTAATGCGCGCCGCCTGATCGAGGGTAAAGTTATCCACCAGCTGATTTAGCAGGGCATTGGCCTCAGCAGAAAACGCGGGCACTTCGCTAATAGCAGGGTTTTGCGCCAGATGCTGTAGCCAGCGAACCTCAACCATTACGCGGTATCGAATTAAACCAAACTCGCTAAAGACAGTGCGCAGACGCTCTGTTTTTGAGCCGTATCGACCATCGATAGGTGAAACAGCGGTAAGGGGAGAAAGGGCAATATCGTTCATGGTAGGATCCAAAATCTGTCGGTGAAATAGACCCGCAATAATAACGGATTTAGGCTTTAATTTCAGATAAATTAAAGTGCTCGGACTATTTATCGATGGGTAATAATCCAGCTAAACGCTTGCGGTAAAAAGCGAGGTGAATGCGTTTGCCACCTAGCTGCTGCCATAAAAAAGCGCTTCGAATTGCCGCAAATAACAGGCAGCGAATACGGCTGGCCACCGCGGGCTGTTGCAAGAAACCACTAGAGCCACTGACCTGAATTCGCAGACGCAGTGTGCTGACGGTGTCCTGATAGAGCGAGGCGATATTAGCGTAGACATTGTCATGGGTGATTGAAAAGTGCCGAGCCTGTCGCTCGGCATTCTCAATACCACTGGCTATTTTGCTCAGCATCTTTTTGTCGCTGGACAATTTGCGTGCCAGATAGAGAATCGAAATCATGTAGCGCATTATTTCAGTTTGATCCTGATTGCTATCGCTAAAAAGCCGTTGCATTGATTTCATGCTCGGAGTTAAACCCGACACCGGACCATAGAGCTGCGACAGTGAATCAGGATTCTGGTTGAGCAGGGCGCCCATACACATCGCCATATCTTCGCCCGACGCCTCACCGGTATTAGCTAGCTGTGACACCAGCTCACAGCAGTGAAATACCGCGGCCAGCGCAATAGCCTGTTCGGAAGTCGGTTTGGAAAAAAACATTAGGCCTCGATCTCTGCATTCCATGTGCGTTCAATCGTGCCGCCACCCAGGCAGTAGTCACCTTGATAAAACACCACGGATTGCCCTGGCGTCACCGCACGCTGCGGCTCGGCAAATAGCACCTCGCAACCGTCTTCATTATCGGGAGTAACCCAACACAGCTGATCTGGTTGCCGATAGCGTGTTTTGGCATAGCATTCAAAGGCAGTGCCAGCGGTGGGGGTACCATTAATCCAATTGATATCAGTCGCGGCGAGGCTGTTAGTAAACAGTAGCGGATGCTGGCCGCCCTGACCCACAATCAGAATATTATTCTCCAGATCCTTAGCTAGGCTGTACCAGGGTTTGGCATTGCCGTCTTTAACACCGCCAATCCCCAGTCCCTGTCGTTGCCCCAACGTGTAGAACATCAGCCCCTGATGCTCGCCCATTAGTTCACCCTCAGGCGTGCGCATCTCACCGGGCTGGGCAGGGATATACTGCTCTAGAAAGTCCTTGAAGCGGCGCTCGCCAATAAAACAGATGCCGGTACTGTCTTTCTTGTCGGAGGTAATAAAGCCATTTTCATCGGCAATGCGACGAACTTCAGGCTTCTCTAATTCGCCAACGGGAAAAAGCGATTTGGCAAAGGCGGGTTCAGCTACCGCATGCAGGAAATAGCTCTGGTCTTTATTGTTATCCAAACCTTTTAAAAGCTGAGCCTGACCTCCACTATGCCCAACTCTGGTGTAGTGACCGGTGGCAATAAAATCGGCACCCATAAGCTGAGCATAGTCGAGAAAAACCTTAAACTTGATCTCGCGATTACATAAAATATCAGGGTTCGGCGTGCGACCCAGTCGATATTCTTCAAGAAAGTACTCAAAGACATTATCCCAATAATCAGCGGCGAAATTGGCTGTATGCAATGGGATACTCAGTTTGTCACAGACTTGCTGGGCATCAGCCAGATCGGCCTTCGCCGTGCAGTATTCGGAGCCATCGTCCTCGTCCCAGTTCTTCATAAACAGGCCTTCGACCTGATAACCTTGCTGGATCAGAAGCAGAGCAGCCACAGACGAATCAACGCCTCCAGACATGCCGACAACTACTTTTTGTGAATTGATCATCAAATACCAAGATAAAGAGAACGCGAAGCCGAATACTATAAGGCGTTACGAAATATTTCCAAGGGGAAAATGCGCTGGGCGCGATAATCTTCAATGCAGTCCAGCACCATGTTGCTGCGTAAATTCGCTCTGTTGGCTTTAACCTCATCCAGAGACATCCACAGCGCCTCGTCAATATCGGGATCAATAATCGCCTTGTCATTAAAGCGCAGCGCGTTGGCGACAAAGCTCAGGCGATAATAGGTGACTCCCGAAGCCGCATAATGAGTCGAGAAACCAAGAAATCCACTAATGGCAACTTCCCAGCCAGTTTCCTCCATGGTTTCACGCAGTGCCGCCTGCAAAAGATCCTCGCCCGGTTCAACATGGCCAGCAGGTTGATTAATTACCTGCACGTTATCCCTGGTCTCTTTTACCATTAGAAACTTATTATCTTTTTCAATTACCGTGGCAACCGTTAGATGAATTTTATCTGGCACATTAATTCCTTTTTATCTCTGTTGCCGCTGGTTGCTAAGCGGCCTAGATGGGCTGAGGCTGGTAATATTTTCGACTTTGTATTCACCAAGGCTGAGTCCATCGACAGACCAATCGCCCACTTTAGCTCTAACCAATCTCAGCGTGGGTAGATCAATCGCGGCTGTCATTCGCCGCACCTGACGATTGCGCCCTTCATTAATTACAATTTCCATCCAGCTATCCGGTATTGATTTTCTCACCCTGATGGGCGGCACGCGCTCCCATAGGCTCGGAGGTAAAATAAGCTTGCATGATAGGGCTGTTGCCATACCATCTTTAAGATTAACCCCGGCCAACAGTTCAGAACAATGGGCTTCGGTGGCTGTGCCTTCCACCTGAACCCAGTAGGTTTTACTGAGTTTGTATTTGGGATGGCTGATTTTTGCCTGCAATGCACCGTCATCAGTGAGCAGTAAAAGTCCTTCAGAGTCAAAATCAAGACGCCCGGCCGGGTACACAGCTTTAATATCGATGAAGTCGGCAAGGGTCTTTCTGCCGCTGTCATCTGTAAATTGACTCAGTACCTGAAAGGGTTTGTTAAAAATGATCAGTTTAGCCACGTTTTTTCTCCAATTACCCCTATTGTAAATGAAACAGGGCTACAAAAAACGGATGAATTCATGCTAGAATGAGGTATTCCGGTAAATTTTTTACAAAATAATTCTTAAACACTCTATCCATTGAGACAACCTCACATTCCACGGAGACAATAATGGGATATCAACATATCCAGGTTCCACAATCTGGCGAAAAAATTACAGTAAACGCAGATCTTTCAATCAATGTACCCAATCACCCAATTATTCCTTTTATCGAAGGCGATGGCATTGGTGTTGATATTACTCCGGTAATGGTCAAGGTAATCGATTCTGCAGTCGCTAAAGCCTATGATGGAAGCAAGAAAATTTCTTGGATGGAAGTTTACTGCGGTGAGAAAGCAGCAGAATTATACGAAGGTGACTGGTTCCCAGCAGAGACATTGGAAGCAGTTAAAGACTACGTAGTATCCATCAAAGGTCCATTGACTACGCCTGTTGGCGGCGGCTTCCGTTCGCTTAACGTAGCACTGCGTCAGGAACTGGATCTATTTGTTTGTCAGCGCCCAGTGCGTTGGTTTGAAGGTGTTCCGTCTCCAGTTAAAGAGCCTAATAAAGTTGATATGTGCATCTTCCGTGAAAACTCAGAAGATATTTACGCCGGTATTGAATGGCGTGCTGGCACAGACGAGGCGACTAAAGTCATCAATTTCCTGCAGCAGGAAATGGGCGTATCCAAGATTCGTTTTGACACTAACTGTGGTATCGGTGTCAAGCCAGTATCAGAGCAGGGTACTAAGCGTCTGGTTGCCAAAGCTATCCAGTATGCGATCGATCAAAACAAGCCCTCTGTGACGCTCGTTCATAAAGGCAATATCATGAAATTTACCGAAGGTGCTTTCTGCGATTGGGGTTACGAAGTTGCCCGCGATCAGTTTGGCGGCGAGTTGATAGACGGTGGTCCATGGCAGGTTGTTAAGAACCCTAACAACGGCGAAGATATCATTATTAAAGACGTTATTGCCGATGCTATGCTGCAGCAGATTATCCTGCGTCCAGACGAGTACAGCGTTCTGGCGACACTGAACCTCAATGGCGATTATATCTCTGACGCATTGGCTGCACAGGTAGGTGGTATCGGTATTGCACCTGGCGCTAACCTGTCTGACGACGTGGCTATCTTCGAAGCCACTCATGGCACAGCACCTAAGTATGCTGGTCAAGATAAAGTTAACCCAGGTTCATTAATCCTGAGTGCCGAGATGATGCTGCGCCATATGGGCTGGGATGAAGCGGCTGACCTGGTGATTAAAGGTATTGAAGGCGCTATCTCTGAGAAGAAAGTGACCTATGACTTTGAACGTCTAATGGATGATGCAACACTGATGTCCTGTTCAGAGTTCGGCGAAGCTATGATTGAAAACATGTAGGACTGCGCGTTACTCTAAACGCACAAAAAGTGTACAAAAAACCCGGCGCTATCCACTTAGCGTCGGGTTTTTTTTATGATTACCAGCGTTGGATATGCTGGTCATTTGTAGGTCTCTTTAAACAACCCCGCTTTCGTTAGCGAGACGCTGGTTTGTGGTGGGATCGTCCTCTGGCTCAACATCGGTATCAAAGGGTTGAATATTAATTGCATGTATTCCCTTGTCACCTCTCTCAGTATCATAGCTAACATACTGGCCTGCTTTGAGAGTCTTGTAGCCCTCCACATTAATTGCGCTGTAATGAACGAAGATATCGCCTTCGCCATCATCGGGGAGAATAAAACCAAATCCCTTAGCATTGCTAAACCATTTTATAGTACCTTGATTAGACATAACCTGTTGCCTTCTTCCTATCGAGCATTTTTAAAATAGAGCTGTACTTCATTGCGCTCATCAACCACCTCATAATTAAGGTTCTGAAACTCTAAATCTGTAAAGTTTTATGTCAAGTACCGTTCGTCTATTACTTGCAAAGTATATTCTGAGGTAAGATAAGGGCACACTTTTAATGATTGGTAATTGGCTAATTTAGATGAGCGAACAAAAAAATACACCAGATTGGCAACGCGAAGACAATACTGTGGTCGAAGAATCAAGGCCAAAGTTAAAGAAGCCCCGTATGTTCCAAGTAGTGTTGATAAATGATGACTACACACCCATGGAATTTGTAGTTGAACTGATAGAGCAGTTCTTTTATAAGTCGCGAGAGAGTGCGACTCGGATTATGCTTAAGATACACACCGAGGGAAAGGGAGTCTGTGGCATCTATACTGAAGATGTAGCGGAGACGAAAGCGGCAGTAGTAAACCAGTACTCGATGGACCATGAGCATCCGCTTCTGTGTGAAATAGAACCCTGTAACGACGACGAAGAGTCATAGATATGTTAAGTAGAGAGCTTGAAGTCACCCTTAATCTGGCATTTAAAAACGCACGTGAAAAGCGTCATGAATTTATGACCGTTGAACATTTGCTCCTAGCACTTCTGGACGATGCTTCTGCATCTAAGGTTCTTAAGGCCTGTGGCGCCGATATAACCATTTTGCGCCAGGACCTGATCGAATTTATTGATTCGACAATGCCAACGATTCCAGAGACCCAGTTAGAGCAAGAGACACAGCCAACACACGGCTTTCAGCGTGTGTTGCAGCGTGCTGTGTTTCAGGTTAATTCCGCCAATCACAGCGAGGTGATGGGTGCCAACGTTGTGGTCGCGATCTTTAGTGAGCAAGAGAGTCAGGCTGTGTATTTCCTGCGTCTGCAAAATGTTGCTCGCATTGATGTGGTCAACTATATCTCCCATGGTATCTCCAAATATGTCGATCAGGCTGAACAGGGCTCGGATCAACATGAACAGACCGGAGAAGAGACCACTGCTGGCGAAGGCCAAGAAGAAAGCTTACTGCAGCAGTTTGCCGTCAATCTAAACGAGCAGGCTCGTCTCGGATTGATTGACCCCCTAATCGGCCGTGATGACGAAGTTGAACGCGTGAGTCAGATATTGATTCGCCGTCGCAAAAACAACCCATTATTGGTGGGCGAATCCGGTGTGGGTAAAACTGCTATCGCCGAAGGTCTGGCTAAATTGATTATCGAAGAAAATGTGCCAGAGCCCATGCTCGACAGCACAGTGTATTCTCTGGATATGGGTTCGCTGCTAGCAGGTACCAAGTATCGTGGTGATTTTGAGAAGCGCCTTAAAGGCATTATTGCCGAGCTGATGACCAAGGAAAAATCGATCCTGTTTATTGATGAAATCCACACCATCATTGGTGCGGGTGCTGCCTCTGGCGGTGTTATGGATGCCTCAAATCTGCTCAAGCCCTTGCTATCATCTGGACAGCTGCGCTGTGTTGGATCTACAACCTATCAAGAGTATCGCGGTATCTTTGAGAAAGACCATGCACTGTCGCGTCGTTTCCAGAAAATTGATGTGCCAGAGCCAAGCATTGACGAGACCTATCAGATACTTAAAGGTCTTAAGTCAAGGTTTGAAGATCATCATGATCTCAAATTCACCAATCCGGCGCTCAAAGTGGCTGCCGAGTTGGCGGCACGCCATATCAATGATCGCTTCCTCCCCGACAAAGCGATCGATGTGATTGATGAGGCCGGCGCCTATCAGCGCCTTCAGCCTGGCAGTAAGCGCAAGAAGACTATTGGTGTCAGCGATATTGAACTGGTGATCTCGAAGATTGCACGCATTCCAGCCAAAAGTGTATCCAGTTCCGATAAGGCACAGCTCAAAGGGTTGGCCGAAAAGCTTAAGATGGTGGTATTTGGTCAGGATCCAGCGATAGATGCGCTATCTACTTCCATTAAGTTAGCGCGCGCAGGTCTGCGAGACGGTAGTAAGCCGATTGGTAACTTCCTGTTTGCCGGTCCAACCGGTGTCGGTAAGACTGAGGTGAGCCGTCAGCTGGCCAATGTCTTGGGTGTTGAGCTCGTGCGCTTTGATATGTCCGAGTATATGGAGCGTCATACCGTGTCACGACTAATTGGTGCGCCTCCAGGTTATGTGGGTTATGACCAAGGCGGGTTACTGACCGAAGCGGTTAACAAACAGCCGCATTCCGTTATTCTGCTCGATGAAGTTGAAAAAGCGCATCCAGATGTGTTTAATCTGCTGCTGCAGGTTATGGACCACGGTACATTGACCGACAATAATGGCCGCAAAGCAGACTTCCGCAATGTGATTCTGATTATGACCACCAATGCCGGTGCCGAGCTAATGAGCCGCGCATCAATGGGTTTTGCCGATCAAAATCATCAGACAGATGGTATGGAGGCGATCAAGAAAATGTTTACCCCAGAGTTCCGCAACCGTCTCGACAGCATTGTGCAGTTTGGTGAATTGACCATAGACGTTATCAAAACAGTGGTAGACAAGTTTTTGGTGCAGCTTCAATCACAGCTTGATGAGAAGAAGGTATTTCTCGATGTTGATGATGACGCCCGCGAATGGCTGGCGACTAATGGTTATGACGCCAAGATGGGTGCGCGACCTATGGACAGGCTGATTCAAGAGAAGATCAAAAAGCCGCTGGCTGAAGAGGTGTTGTTTGGCGGTCTTTCGGAGAAGGGTGGCACGGTATATATCAGTGTCGCAGATAACGAACTGGTAGTTGCCGCAGAGCCAAAGACAGCAGTGCCTGCTTAGATAGTTAGTTAGAAGGCCGCGTGATAAACAGAACGAGATAACCAGAGATAATTTGCTATCTCGTTTCTGTTTGCGTCTCTAGCGCTCGCGGAACGTAATGCGACCCTTAGTCAGATCGTAAGGTGTCATTTCAACCTTAACCTTATCACCCGTCAAAATGCGGATGTAATGCTTACGCATCTTGCCCGAAATATGGGCAATAATGGTGTGACCATTTTCCAATTTAACTTTGAAAGTGGTGTTCGGCAGGGTGTCTACAACCTCGCCTTCGAATTCAATGTGCTCTTCCTTCGCCATACGCTTATTTTCATGCCTGTAAAAAAGGGCGCAGTTTGCCCTAAAACGCCCGCCATAGCAAAGTCATTCGCTAATCAGCCAAGTATTTTCCTGCAGTAACTCAAGCGGCCTGTAGTTGGTTTTGTAACTCATCTTTTGGCAATCTTTAATCCAGTAACCCAGGTACAGATAACCCATGCCCAATTGCTGCGCTAGACTAATCTGAAACAGCACCGCCAGGGTACCCAGACTGCGGGGTGACTCCAGCGGATCAAAGTAGGTATAAATAGCGGAAAGGGCATCGGGCAGCACATCGACCACAGCGCAGCCTATGAGCTTGCCATCCACTCTAAACTCTAAAAAGTTAGTGCATTCCCAAGGGTGACCCAAAAACTGGTCGAACTGCTCCCGAGTCGGCGGGAACATATCGCCGTCATGATGACGATCGCTGATATACCGTTCGTAAATAGGGTAGTGCTCATCTAAATCAATCGCATCGAGCTGATTAATCTGAACATCCAAGTTGCGGTTCCAGCAGCGTCTCTGTGAGCGATTGCGTTTAAAGAGATCAACCGGTACCCGCGCAGGCACGCAGGCATTGCAGTTATGGCACATTGGCGTGTAAAGATAGGCGCCACTGCGGCGAAAACCTATAGCGCTCATGCGACCATACAGAGCAGTGTCCATTTTAATTTCTGGGTCTACAAATGCAGTGGTGGCCTTTTGGCCATCCAAATAGCTGCACTCATGAGGCTCAGTGAGCAGCAGACGAATCTTGCTAATGTCAGAGGAGATATCTCTAGTCATGTTTTGGGAATAGATAATTCAATAGAATTTAGCCTAGTTGATTGCGACAGGTTACTCAATGTTGTCTTGAGGCGCGGACGTTATGCTGGATACTTCGCTGAGCGCAATGAAGGATCATTCTCAATCATCATCTCTTTATCTGACCAAGCTAAATCTTGATCACAACACCCATACAGCACCGCAAGGAACTCATCCCGCGCCATAGACTCCGCGCCAACCGAAAGTAAGTGGGGGTTCACAATCTGGCAGTCCAACAGGGTAAATCCAGCAGTGCTGAGCCAGTTACAGAGATATGCCATGGCAATCTTAGAGCCATTAGTCATGCCACTAAACATAGACTCACCACAAAACACACCACCCACAGCAACACCATAGATCCCACCCACCAGTTGCTCCTGATTCCAAACTTCCACAGAATGGGCCCGGCCGAGTTGGTGCAGAGCGCAGTAAGCATCAATCATTTCGGGAATAATCCAGGTGCCCATCTCATCGTCTCTGGGGGCGGCACAGGCCTCGATAACCTGCTCAAAGGCTGTATCTGTGGTAACGCGGTAATCATTTTGGCGCAGGCATTTACGCAGGCTTCTAGACAGATGAAATTGCTCAGGATGAATCACACAGCGAACAGCTGGGCTCCACCACAAAATAGGGTCGTCGTCGCTAAACCAGGGGAAAATACCCTGACGATACGCATCAATAATAGTGGAGGGGTAGAGATTGCCACCGACTGCGAGAAGCCCATCGGGCTCCTCAGCAGCGGTGCAAGGATCAGGAAATTGCGGTTTAACAGAATCCAATAAATGCAGATTCATCTACTGGTCGAGATATCTCTCAGCATCCAGCGCAGCCATACAGCCACTGCCCGCAGAGGTGACTGCCTGACGGTACACATGGTCAGCCACATCGCCCGCTGCAAACACACCTTTAACACTGGTCTCAGTGGCATTGCCGGACAGGCCGCCAGCAATGGTTAGGTAACCGTCTTTCATGGCTAGCTTATCGGTAAAGATATCGGTATTCGGTTTGTGACCAATGGCGATAAATACGCCGGCAACGTCGATCTGCGTCTTGTCACCAGAGTTAGTATCGAACAGCTCAATACCGGTTACGCCTGCATCATCGCCTAAGACTTCACCCAGATTATGGTTCCACTCAATGCTAATATTGCCGTTCTTCTCTTTCTCGAACAGCTTGTCTTGCAGCATCTTTTCAGCACGCAGTGCATCACGGCGATGCACCAGCACCACTTCAGAGCAGATATTGGACAGGTACAGCGCTTCCTCAACCGCCGTGTTGCCACCGCCAATCACAGCGACCTTCTTATTGCGGTAGAAGAAACCATCACAGGTAGCGCAGGCAGACACACCTTTACCCATAAACGCTTCCTCAGACGGAAGACCGAGGTACTGCGCTGAAGCACCAGTAGCAATAATTAATGCATCGCAGGTGTAGTTATCCGAGCCAGTTAATTTAAATGGCTTCTCAGACACATCAACCTTATCAATGTGATCAAAAATAGTCTTGGTATCAAAACGCTCAGCGTGGCGTTGCATACGCTCCATCAACTCAGGGCCCTGCACACCGTCTGGGTCGCCAGGCCAGTTATCCACATCAGTGGTGGTCGTTAGCTGACCGCCTTGCTGAATTCCCGTAATCACCACAGGGCTAAGGTTTGCGCGCGCCGCATAAACGGCAGCAGTCCAGCCAGCAGGGCCAGAACCAAGAATAATCAGCGGGTAATGTTGTATTTCAGGCATAGAGAATCTCGATCAATAATAAAAGTTAAGGAATAGCGGTTAGGGCAAACGTAGTGCACTAACGGAACACGGGCGCTATCATAATGAATAGTGGCAGCATCGCCAAATAGGTTTTTTATATACGGTAGATAGTTGCCCAATATCAGCCTTAGCGGCATGGTGTTTACGAGAGAATAAGCTACAATTAGTCACGCAAAAAAATACAGGGACCTGCGCCGTTGAGCACCGACAAAACAAAAATGACGAGATCCACACAAATGGATGACAGCGGCGACTCGCGCAGCAAAAGAGTGGTTGCCGAAGGCGCTCTTATTGGCTGGATCGTACTTTGTATCATTCTGTTGCTAGCACTTCTCAGCTACTCGTCAGCTGATCCCGGCTGGTCGCACACAGGTTCACGCACAGAAGTTGCCAACCTAGCAGGTCCAGCAGGGGCCTGGGTCGCCGATGTCTTCTATGCATTGTTTGGCGCCATGGCCTATCTGTTCCCCGTTTTATTGGCCCTGCGTGCGGTACAGATCCTACGCACCCACTTTTTGCGCGAAGCTGATAACTTTGACTCGGTGACTTTTATTCTGCGCGTTATTGGTTTTGTCTTGGTCATGATCAGCGCCACCTCATTAGCCAACATTCAATATGGCGAGCTGGCCACCAACTATCCCATAGGTATTGGCGGCATACTCGGCAGCAAAATTGGCGAAGCCACATTAGCGGTATTTAGCTATACCGGTAGCACCTTAATACTGTTGGCACTGTTTCTATTTGGCTTAACCGTGTTTGCCGATATCTCATGGATACGCCTTATCGACCAGCTGGGTCTAGCAGCGATTGGCAATATCGAGCGCTTCCGCACCGCCATGAGCGCACGTAAAATTCGCAATCAAGAAAAGAAACAGGCCGTTGAGGCCATGACCCAGCGCATTGCCAAAGTCGAAACCGCGGTCAAAACTAAAGAAAAGCGCGTGCCCCCAACCATACAGGCACCCAAAGCCAAGCCCGTTATCAGCCCCAGAATCGAGCGTGAAAAGCAGCAGACATTATTTACCGACAGCGAATTGGTAGGCACCTTGCCGCCCATCAATCTGCTCGATCCAGCTGACAAAACCGAAGACACCGGCTACTCCGCAGAGTCATTAGAGCATCTATCACGCCTTCTTGAAGTCAAGCTACAAGACTTCGGTATTAAAGCCGATGTGGTCGAAGTACTGCCGGGGCCAGTGGTCACCCGATTTGAAATTCAGCCTGCAGCTGGTGTTAAAGTCAGCCGTATCAGCGGTCTTGCCAAAGACTTAGCTCGTTCCATGGCCGTAATCAGTGTGCGAGTGGTAGAAGTTATCCCGGGAAAATCTGTTGTGGGTATAGAAATACCCAATGAAAAGCGCGAGATGGTGCGCCTAAGTGAAGTCTTGTCGTCAGAGGCCTATGACCGCTCCAACTCACCGCTCACCCTAGCGCTGGGCAATGATATTGCCGGTATTCCCACCGTCGCCGATCTGGCACGTATGCCCCACCTGCTAGTTGCAGGCACCACAGGTTCCGGTAAGTCAGTTGGCATTAATGCCATGCTGCTAAGCCTGCTCTTTAAAGCCTCGCCAGAGGAAGTGAGACTGATCCTAATCGATCCAAAAATGTTAGAACTGTCGGTTTACGACGGCATTCCCCATCTTTTAACCCCCGTTATCACCGATATGAAAGATGCCGCAGGCAGCCTGCGCTGGTGTGTCGGCGAGATGGAACGCCGTTACAAATTGATGGCCGCATTGGGTGTACGCAACCTCGCAGGCTACAACCGCAAAGTTGAAGACGCCATCAAAGCCGGCAACTCGATAGCAGATCCGCTGTGGGTATTTGACCCCGCCACTGTTGGCTGGGACGAAACCCAAGAAGCGCCAGAAGCTCCCACCTTAGAAACACTACCTTATATAGTCGTGGTGATAGATGAATTTGCCGACATGATGATGATCGTCGGCAAAAAAGTTGAACAGCTGATAGCGCGAATTGCACAGAAAGCCCGAGCCGCCGGCATTCACCTAATACTGGCCACTCAGCGACCCTCAGTCGATGTTATTACCGGCCTAATAAAAGCCAATGTACCCACCAGAATAGCCTTCCAAGTATCATCCAAAATTGACTCCAGAACCATCCTAGATCAGGGCGGTGCAGAGCAATTACTCGGGCACGGCGATATGCTGTATCTACCGCCGGGTACCAGCGTGCCAGAACGAATTCACGGCGCCTTTGTCGATGACCACGAAGTGCACAAAGTCGTGGCCGACTGGAAGCGCCGGGGCACACCTAACTACCTCGAAGAAATAATCGACGAGGCCTCAACGGCCTCAATAGCAGTGCCAGGGTTTGATAGTGGTGGCGAAGAGGGCAGTGGCGATCCAGAGTCAGACCCGCTGTACGACGAAGCGGTGGCCTTTGTGTTGGAGAGTCGTAAAGCGTCAATTTCATCGGTGCAGCGTAAGTTGCGCGTGGGTTATAACCGAGCAGCACGATTGATCGAGCAGATGGAAGTGGCTGGTGTGGTGAGTCCGATGGGTAGCAATGGCAGTAGAGATATATTGTCACCGCATTCGTAGCTTGGGTAGGGCCGGAGTCAACGCCTTTAATAGCGTCCAACGGTGCGATTGAATACCATGTATTGGCCAGTAAATATTGTGTTTGGCAATCCTCGTCCTGTGATCTAGGCTCTACTCGTTAACCTGTCGAGATATTCATAGCCCACAGCACCTAGAGGCGCAAGTTAAACCACGGTTTAACCCTCCCTCCCTTGAGTTATCACAACCCCTCCAATAATTCGCTCAAACCCTGTAGAATCTGCCCATACCGACATGAAGTCCCTCGACCCCGAGAATAAACTCAATATGCGCCTTATAAAATCTATCGCCGCAACCCTGTGCCTAATTGCCAGTCTCTGCGCCCAAGCCGGCGGCAACCCAGAAGATATCCAACAGTTGCGCGAACTCTTACAACCTATCACCAGCCTCTCAGCGCAGTTCGAGCAACAAATTACCGATGCCAATGGCTTTGAGATGCAAACCTCTTCAGGCCTATTCCAAGTCGCCCAGCCCAATAACCTGCGCTGGATTGTCTCTGAGCCTATGCCTCAGCAGGTGATCTCGGATGGCATCACGCTGTGGCTTTATGATCCCGATCTTGAACAAGTTATTATCCAACCTTTCGATACCAATATTGAGTCCACGCCCGCCATGCTGTTTTCCGGCGACTTGGATCGTCTGGACAGCACTTATTTTATTTTAGAATCATCGGACGGTGTGTTTGAGTTGACGCCGGAGCAGGGCGGTAGTTTGTTTTCGTCGCTGCAGATTACCTTTGCTAATCGTGTTCCCGCTGCGATGGCCCTGACCGATAATCTTGGCCAGGTCACGCGCATTACGCTGTCTGAGGTTGTTTATAACTCGGCAATACCTGCCGAGCTGTTCATGTTTGAAATCCCTGATGGCATTGATGTGATTCGCAATGACTGACCTATTTAGTCAGCAGGTGTATCAACCGCTGGCGGCGCGTATGCGTCCCAGTACACTTGATAGCTTCTACGGCCAGCAGCATTTGATTGGCCCGGGTAAGCCGCTGCGTGAGGCGATTGAGAGTGAGACGCTGCACTCTATGATCTTCTGGGGCCCGCCTGGGGTGGGCAAGACGACCTTGGCGAAGATTATTGCGGCGTCTGCGGATGCGCACTTTGAGAGTATCTCAGCGGTGCTGTCTGGGGTGAAGGAGATTCGAGCTTCTATTGCCAAAGCTGAGGAGCAGCGTGATCTGCGTGGCCGCAAAACTATTCTATTTGTGGATGAGGTGCATCGCTTTAACAAGTCGCAGCAGGATGCATTTTTGCCTTTTGTTGAGGACGGCACGGTGGTGTTTATCGGTGCTACTACTGAGAACCCGTCCTTTGAGTTAAATAATGCATTGCTCTCGCGCTGCCGGGTGTATGTGTTGAAGAGTTTGGATGCAGATCAAATTAAGATTGTTATCCGGCAGGCGATGACGGACGCTGAGTCTGGGTTGGGTAAACGCAAATTGCAGCTGGATGATACGGCACTGGAGTTATTGGCCAATGCGGCGGATGGCGATGCACGGCGAGCGTTGAATCTTTTAGAGATTGCCAATGATCTAGCAACTGATCAAGGGGGTGCAGCGGTTATTGATGCCACTGTGCTTGAGCAGGTATTGGTGGGTGACACTCGGCGCTTTGATAAGGGCGGTGAGTATTTCTATGATCAAATTTCTGCATTGCATAAGTCGGTGCGCGGCTCCTCTCCGGATGCGGCGCTGTATTGGCTGTGCCGCGTGCTAGATGGCGGCTGTGACCCACTGTATATTGCGCGCCGCGTCGCGCGTATTGCCTCTGAGGATATTGGCAATGCCGATCCTCGGGCACTAGAGTTAGCGTTAAATGCTTGGAATATTCAGGAACGCCTTGGTAGCCCTGAGGGCGAGCTGGCGTTGGCTCAGGCAGTGACTTACTGTGCCGTCGCCGCCAAAAGCAATGCGGTCTACAGCGCCTTTAAGGCGACTATGGCCGATGTCCAGTCGCTGCCCAGTTACGAGGTGCCGATGCATTTGCGCAATGCGCCTACCAGGCTAATGAAAGAGATGGATTACGGTAAAGATTATAGATATGCCCACAATGAACAGGGCGCCTATGCGGCCGGTGAAAACTATTTGCCGGATGAGCTGGCTGATAAGCAGTATTATTTTCCGACTGATAATGGGCTGGAAAAACAGATTGGCGAGAAACTGGCGTACCTGCGGTCGCTTGATTCTCAACATACACCCGATAAGGATTAAGACGTTATGAATTGGATTGCTGTCGCCATTGGCGGCGCGTTGGGGGCTATGGCCCGTTATGGTGTCAGTACACTGGTGTTTGATGCCAGTAGCCAGAGGTTCCCCTATGCCACGCTGTCGGTAAATGTGCTGGGCAGCTTTTTGATCGGCATTCTGTTTGTGCTGATTGTGGAGAAGGGCTTGTTGCCACCTGAGATGCGCAGTATTTTAATGGTGGGTTTTCTGGGTGCCTTTACTACTTTCTCAACATTCTCGCTTGATGCCCTTGGTCTGTGGCAAAATGGCCACCTTTTGTTGGCGCTGGTCTATGCGCTGGGTACAGTTGTTTTATGCTTGGCGGCTATTAGTATTGCGGTCTGGCTAACACGTTTATTTTTGATCTAATTTTAAGGAAGTTACCATGCTCGACCCGAAGCTATTACGTTCGGATTTAAATGCCATTGCCGATCGCTTGGCTATTAAGCGCTATGATCTTGATACCGCGGCTTTTACCACCCTCGAGGCCCAACGCAAGGAACTACAGCTCGCGGCTGAGGCCCTGCAGCAGGAACGCAATACTTACTCCAAAACCATGGGCAAGCTGATAGGCGAGGCCAAAGCCAAGGGTGAAGATATTGAGCCGTTAAAAGCCA